>Ga0209487_1000973_pt1 | contig 24776 bp, 21 predicted proteins | sample Poulit2012_FD_187524 | JGI IMG/M metagenome (GOLD analysis project Ga0209487, IMG submission 187524) | Agricultural soil microbial communities from Georgia to study Nitrogen management - Poultry litter 2012 (SPAdes) (version 2) | ecosystem: Environmental > Terrestrial > Soil > Agricultural land...
GCAGGCTAATACCTTTGCCCAAGAAAAAGGCGAAGAGCAAACAGTCAAAATGGTAGAGGTATTTGCGCGGCGCTTACAAAGAGCCCGCGACGAATAAAAACACCACAATCAGGTGCGCAATCACTACCTGATAATCCCATCAATAACAACAACCCACATTACTAACAACCTAAAAACCCACGCAGCGATAAAATCGGGCGTGGGTTTTTTGTTGTCTGGCTGTTGTCTAGCCGTATTAATTAGTTGTTGACCATATGTTGCTAGTTGATGTCTAGTTGTTGTTTACTTAAACACGTATTAACTAACGGTCAATGCACTAACGGTTGGCATATTAACGGTCAGCGCCTTGGATGAGGTCGCTAACCATTTCGGCGGTGATGGCTGAGAGTGTCCAACCTAAGTGGCCATGGCCGGTATTATAAAAGACGCCGTCTTTGCTGCCCTTTTTGATGCGGGGCATCATGTCGGGCATCATGGGGCGTAGGCCCGCCCAAGGTACTACGCGGTAGGTGCCGGCGCGGTCAAAGTTATAACGTGACCACTGCACGAGCGGCTCGATGCGATCTGCACGAATATCGCGATTGATGCCGTTGTACTCGGCGGTGCCAGCAATACGAAGGCGGCCGGTACCCAAACGACTGGTAACAATTTTGGCCTCTTCGTCAAGCAAGCTGACCCATGGGGCCGCCTCTTGGCTAACCTCGTCGTCTAAATGCACGGTGATTGAGTAGCCTTTGACTGGGTAAACATTCATGCGGTCACCCAGTATTTTAGCTATATGGCGGCTGCCTACACCCGCACAAACCACAAGTTTGTCAGCGGTGAGGCTACCTTGTTCTTGGGGGTCGATGGTCGACTGATAGTGGATGATTTGCTTGCCATGCTGCTGGCTAATGCTGTTGATGTGGGCATCAAATACAAATTTAACCCCGTGCTTTTCACAAGCTTTGGCGAGCCCGCGGGTGTATTTATGGATGTCACCCGTTGAGTCGGATGGGGTAAAAAAGCCCCCATAATATTTCCCTTTTAGGGTGGGCTCGATCTCGGGTATTTGCTCGGGAGTAACGGTATCGCGTGCGAGGCCCGCTTGGGCGAGTAGTTTGCTTACCTTTAGGCCAGACTCGAAACCCTCTTTGCTTTGGTAAATATGCAAAATCCCGCGCTCGACAAGGTCAAAATCAATGTCCTCGTCTTTGGCCCATTGAAAGAGATGTTCGCGTGCTGCGATGGCTAGTCGGGCTGTCTCGACAGTGTTTTTCTCGTAATTGCGTATTTGACCGACAAACTCGGCGATCCAAGAGTATTTGTGCCAACTGGGCGCAGGGTTAAAAAGCAAGGGGGCGTCTTTGCGCAGCATCCAACGCATGCCTTTAACCATGGTCGAGATGTTGTTCCATACCTCGGCATTACAGGCAGAGAGCTGTCCGCCATTAGCAAAAGAGGTGTCCATGGCGGGGTAGCGCAAGCGATCAATAACAGTGACCTCGTACCCTCTTTTTTGTAGGGCGTAGGCAGTAGTGACGCCGGTTATACCTGCGCCAATGACAGCAATATGAGTCATGGTGAATGGCTCCGTAAATAATGTAGATAAGACTTCTGTAGACTTACCCCATCTGTACGGTTACCTGAGAGCTTATTCTTGCGGTATGTGTGGGTGTGTGCAAGATCCCCTTCGGTGGGCAATTGAATGCCTCTCTCCAGATTTGCCTAGAGGCTGTCATCACAATGCAGTATGCAGCAGCATCGATGAGCACCCCTGCTATAAGGATCCTTTTGCCTGAGAGTTTCCGGGGTGGTTGCTCCGTCGGCGCTGATACGAGACCAGTCTCTTTCCAGATAGCTTATTCGGCTGCTTATACCATAATAAAGTTTGTGGCAATCTGGCAAGTATTTAGTTGCATTTACCTACAGCCCCTGAAATAAACCATTTAAATAAGGGTGGGGGCTTTGAAACTATTTAACAAAACAAACGCTTATAAAGAGTAGGCATAAAGGAGGTTATGCGCATTTCAATAAGCTTTAGTAATAACTGCTAAGTCATTTGTTTATCTTGCTATTAGGGTAAGTCTCAACGAGAAAGTTTAGGGAATTTGTTATAAATGGTTAAACACTTTCATGCGTTCTTTATCTTTCATTTTTTGTTATCCCTAGCGAGGAAATCATGAGTGCTATTTACTTAGTAGTCGTTGGGCTTGGTGCAATGGCCCTCGGCTATATATTTTATTCGCGTTTTATAGCGACTAAAATATATCAACTTGACGATTCCCGACCCACCCCTGCGCACGAGTTCGAGGACGGCGTTGATTTTGTGCCTACTAACAAGTACGTGTTGTGGGGTCACCATTTTACCTCTGTAGCGGGTGCGGCACCTATAGTTGGGCCTGCTATCGCGGTGATTTGGGGTTGGTTACCTGCCTTTATCTGGGTGGTATTCGGTACGATATTTTTTGCCGGTGTGCACGATTTTGGGGCCGTTTGGGCCAGTGTGCGTAATCAGGCAAAATCTATCGGGGCCCTTACTGGCGATGTGGTTGGGCACCGAGCACGTTCGGTGTTTATGATCGTTATCTTTTTGGTTTTATTGATGGTTAACGCCGTTTTCGGTGTGGTCATTGCCGGCCTGCTAATCAATAACCCTGCCTCGGTGGTCCCAGTTTGGGGTGCCATTGTGGTGGCGCTAATCATTGGGCAGCTTATTTATAAAACCAAGGCCAATTTGCCACTAGTCTCTTTAGTAGGGGTGGTGGTGTTGTACCTATTGATTTGGGTTGGCCCATCTGTGCCGATCAGCTTGCCAGACAGTGTTGTGGGCTTAAACCCCAGCGCGACCTGGATTATTTTGCTCTTTGCCTATGCGGCAGTAGCATCGTTGCTACCCGTCTGGATGCTGTTGCAGCCCCGTGATTACATCAACGGTCTGCAATTATTCGTAGGCTTGGGCTTGCTCTATGTAGCAGTATTGATTGCTAACCCAACCGTGGTGGCACCTGCCATCAACCCTGATGTCCCAGCTGGCACCCCCTCAATGATTCCATTGTTGTTCGTTACCATTGCTTGTGGTGCGATCTCGGGTTTCCATGGTTTGGTTTCATCGGGTACCACCTCCAAGCAGCTCAACAAAGAGTCCGATGCACGCTTTGTGGGTTATTTTGGTGCAGTGGGCGAGGGCTCACTTGCATTGGCCGCTATTATTGCTGCCTCGGCAGGTTTTGCAACATTGGCCGATTGGCAGGCCTTATACCATTCATTTGGCCAAGGTGGCGTTAACGCCTTTGTCAATGGTGGTGCTGCCATTATTCAGTCTGGTATTGGCATCAATGCCGAGATTTCTGCCACGTTACTTACCGTAATGGCCGCACTCTTTGCGGGCACTACGATGGATACCGGTCTGCGCTTGCAGCGCTATATCTTCCAAGAGTGGGGCGAGATCTACAATATCGAGTCCTTCAAGAGACCTTTCCCTGCAACCATACTATCGGTTGCTACCTGTTTGCTCTTGGCTTTTGGCGCCGGTGGGGCAAGCGGTTCGGGCGGGCTTTTGATCTGGCCTTTGTTCGGTACTACTAACCAGTTGCTAGCCGGTCTCACCCTGCTGGTGATTGCGGTTATGTTGGTCCGTCGCCGTATTAATTCACTGTATGTCGTACTGCCCCTTACCTTCCTCTTGATTATGACCTTGTTTGCGCTGCTCATTCAGCTCAATGAGTTCTATCAAAAGGGTGATTGGTTCTTGTTAATTCTCGACTTGGTGGTCTTAGTCGCAGCGATATTGGTCACACTTGAGTGTGTCAGTGCCCTGCGTCGCGAGCGCGCCAAGGCCCGAGAGGCAGCGACATAACACCGCTATCTGTGTAAAGCTTTTCGCTTTTCTTAGTCGGGCTGCTGTTTTTGCACCAACAGCAGTCCATCCGCACACAGTAGTAGGTTAAAATATACTGGCCGTATGCCTGCAAGGGTGTACGGCCAGTCTTTTAGGTGTTGTGGCTTATCGACACAAGGAGGTTTTTATGAAAAACATTTGGGACAAGGTTAAAAAGTTTAGCCAGACGGCTAATGAGCTCGGCACGCAATTTTATTATGCGCCGTATCGTGCAGCCATCGCGCGGGCCAAACGCGAGGAGGACGATTTATTCATGCTGTTGGTTTTTGCCGAGCTGATGGGCATGCCTAACCCTGCTTCTTGGTATACATTAGAGCTTCAGCCTATTTTGCTCGAGCGCTTTCATGACTGGCATATCCGCATGGGTATGGAGCGCTCGCCCTTAGATCATTTCCGGTGTTGCTAATGCGTACTCAACTAGCGCGTACCCTCGCAGACAAAAGGGTGGTTTTAGTAGGGGGCAAGGGTGGTGTGGGCAAGACCACAGTATCTTCTGCTTTGGCCGTACACACTGCGGCAGCGGGGCGCAAGGTGCTGCTGGTTTCTACTGACCCAGCTCATAGCCTAAGCGATATTTTTGCTCGCCCCATAGGTGCCGACGAGGTGCATGTCTTGCCGCAATTATATGTTTGCGAGATTGATCCCGAGAAAGAGGTCGATGCTTATCTCGATAGGGTACTCAATCAAATGCGCCGTTATGCTGGCTACGATCAGGTACACGAGCTACAAAGGCATTTGCGCTTGTCGCGTATGTCGCCAGGCGCCCAAGAGGCCGCCTTGCTCGAGCGTATTTCACAGCTTTTAGATACGGGCCTTAAAAATTACGATCTGATTATTTTTGATACGGCCCCCACAGGGCATACCTTGCGTTTACTTAGCCTGCCCGAGGTTATCGCCGCCTGGACAGACGGCCTGCTGCGCCATAATCAGCGCTCCGAGCAGTTGGGCAAGGTCTTGGCACACCTGACCCCAGGGCGCGATGTCGACAATGTGCTCAAGGGCCCCCAAGACCCCACTCTCGAGGGTCTCGATGACAAGGGCCAAGAGTTAGCCAAAACCCTACAGGCACGGCAAAGTCTTTTTCATCGTACACGGCGTTTGCTGCATGATGTCGAGAGCAGTGCTTTTTATTTTGTGCTGACGCCCGAGCGCCTACCTGTTTTAGAGACCAAACGCGCCGTTGACGCCTTGCTAGAGGTGGGGGTCAATGTAGAGGGGGTGGTGGTTAATCGTATTTTGCCTGCCGAGGTTAGCGGCCCCTTTTGGCAGCAGCATCAGCAGCGCCAAGCCGAGTATTTACAAGAGATACAAACGCTTTTTGGGGCGCTGGGTCAATATAGGGTCTATTTACAAGAGGATGAGATCATCGGCCCCGAGCGTTTAGAGGCGCTGGCTACTGAGTTATTAGACAGCTAGCCGAGTATAGGCGACTGACAGCTGTTGGGCCTAATTGGGTGCATGTAGAGGTTAGAGTGGCTATAGGGTGGCTATAGGGGGCTGTGCGGGGTTTAGCGCTATTGGATAACGCCGACAACGTGGCGGTGCGTGCTAAACTGCCGCTTGATTAATTGCTCAGTGCGATGATTGCTATGCCAGCTAGACCTAGTCCAATGCAGACCCAAGGAAAATATTGGGTAAAGGCTTCGATAATGATGTGCATGGTGTGTACTCGGGCTGTTACTTTGTGTTGTACTACTTAACAAGTAGATTAACAATAGTTTAAGCTTAAATCAAGTGTAAAAAATAGTACCAAATATGGCTTAAACTTGCTCGAACGCCATTCAGTCAACATAATTTTGTTTTTCCATACAAAGTCTTAACAAAAGCAGCGCGTTTCTTTGTATGATCTGCTCTGACTTTATTTTTGCTCTAGTATTTTGTTTTAGTATTTTTGTTCTAGCTTTTCGTTTTTCTTAGTTGTTTTATGTTTTGCTTATTCGTTGCTGCCGCTTTGGCATTTTGGACGATTAGGTGCCTAAATACCGATTAGATGCCCAAAGACTATTTGCTTTTATGGTCTTGCTATCGAGACTTCTTTAAGTCAAAGGCCCCGTAAAGCTCTTTTTTAGAGGCTGAGTTTGTCAATAGCCAAGGTTTGCCTCTAGTGGTTGGCTGCGCAGCACATATTTAACAATAACCTTTAAGCCCTGCCTATGTTCTATGTATTCCCTACACCGGCTGCCATAGCCGAATATGTTAGCGAGCAAATGGTCCAACGTATTTGTCATCAAAACAAGGTTGTACTTGGTTTGGCTACGGGCAGTACGATGAAGCCAGTCTATGATCGATTAATAGACAAGCTCAAACAGCAGGCGGTTAACTTAGATGGTGTGTATTGCTTTAATTTAGACGAGTATGTTGGGCTTGCCGCCGACCACCCGCAAAGCTATACCACCTATATGCAAGAGTATTTATACGACCATTTGCCCTTTGTGCCCGGGCAATTATTTATGCCCCCAGGTTTTAGGCAGCCATCGACCCAAGAGTGTTTAGATTTTTCTGCCTGCATACAGCAATTGGGGGGCATTGATTTACAGCTGTTGGGTATTGGTACCAATGGGCATATTGGTTTTAACGAGCCAGGCACCCCCTTTGATGATCGCACGCATGTGGTGCGTTTATCTGCGCAAACGCGTGCAGACAACAGTCGCTTTTTTGATGATAAGTCCGAGATGCCTACCGAGGCTGTTACCCTTGGCCTACAAGATATTATGGATGCCAAAGAGATCATCTTGATCGCGACCGGGGCGCACAAGGCCAAGATCATGGCCGAGCTGCAGTCTTGCTCGGTTGATGAGCGCTTGCCCGCGAGCATTTTAAAAAAACACCCCAACACCAAAATACTGCTAGACGAGGCTGCCGCCCAATACCTTGATCCAGAACAGTGCACTAAATACTCATCTTTGTTAAAACATCACATTTATAGATAGTTTTAACTATGAGGTAATTAATGCCTGAAAAGGTTTTTACCGCAGGTCGAGATTTGCGGGCTCTCACTGACACACTCAGAGCAAAGCATAAAGTCGTACAAAATGAGTTCGGCGAATGGGTGCTATTGCATTATCAAGACGTGGTGGCTGCGGCCAAAGACGATCGTACATTTTCGAGTGGGGTCTCGCGATTTTTGCAAATACCCAATGGTTTGGATGGCGATGAGCATACGGTTTATCGAGAGCTGATCGATAAATACCTCACGGCTCAGGCCCTTGAGCCGCATTTACATAAGTTTAAAAAAATTGCGCGCGACACTGTTGCTGAGCAGCTCAATAAAAATAACACCGATGCTGTACATGATTTGGGTGCCGTATTTGCGGTGCGTGCTCAGTGCGCTTGGCTGGGTTGGCCACAGCCCTTAGAGCCCAAACTATTGCAATGGATGCAAGATAACCATGCGGCCACACGTAGTGGCGATACGGCGCAGACCGAGCAAATAGCAAAACGCTTTGATCATATGCTGGAGCAGGCCTTTGCCTATGCGCGCGAGCAGGCCCAGCAAACTGGGCAACGCAGTGTGACGGCGCAGTTAGATAACGATGAAATTAAAGGTCGCCCACTCAAAGAGGCCGAAAAGGTTTCGATACTGCGTAATTGGACGGCAGGTGATCTGGGCTCGATGGCCCTTTGTATTGGGGTGCTGATGGCCTATTTGGCGCAGCAGCAGCTAAAAGACAGCGCCTACCTCGAGCAATTGCAGCAGTATTCTGATGGGCAACTCGAGCAGTGGATTGACGAGGTAATACGCCTAGACAACCCATTTATATCCAATCGTCGGATAAGCACCTGCCCCACACAAATAGCCGGCATTGACTTACCAAAGGGCGCGGTTGTGCGGCTTAATTGGATATCAGCCAACAGAGATGAGGCAGTATTTGGTGCTGAGCAATTTTGCCCCGCGCAGCATGCCGAGCACAATATTGTCTATGGGGTAGGGCGTCATATATGCCCAGGTAGGTTATTGGCCACTGCGCAGTTACGTTTATTTATGCAGGCTGTGCTCGAGCAGGTCAAGCAGGTACAACTAATTAGTGACAGGCCTTTTGTGCGCGCGCAGTCACCAACGGGGGGCTACGCCTCTGTGCCAGTAGTGCTGCAGGCATAATTCTAATATTGCCGTAAACAGTGAAAGTAGAGCAAAAACCCAAAACACTTTGCCGTAACTGTGCCGGATAACCCAGAAAAGAAAAAGGCCGACTCGCAAGAGTCGGCCTAAGTCATTGAATTTGTTGGTAGGCAGTACTGGATTCGAACCAGCGACCTCTACGATGTCAACGTAGCGCTCTAACCAACTGAGCTAACCGCCTAACAAGGTAAGAATATACCAAATACTTTTCTATTAGGCAATAGTTAGCCTTTGCTCTGTTGCTTTTGTCGGCAAAGCAGCCCTGATTGTTGTATAAATGCTGCATTGCAGCGTGTCGAACGGGAGTGTAAACAGTTTTTTGCAGTTTTTTGCTTTGACAGCAGGTTGATTGCTGCGTTTTAGCTATGGTGCTGTTATAATATGCCTTTGAGGGCGCGTCTGCGCGCCAAATTAGTTGGTCAGTTATTTTTTTTATTTGGTTTTGTATAGTTTTGTACATTTTTATGGTGGCAATGGTGACAACAACGCGAACTACTAGCAGCTAAAACACGTATCTGCCGCTGTGTGTTTCGCTTCACCTTATTTGATGTTTTTAGCATATACCATCAACGCGGCTTTATAGCCGCGTTTTTAGTTTGAGATATGAGCATGGTCGAAATTACTTTACCTGATGGTTCCAAGCGTTCCTTTGACGAGCCGGTAACCGTAGCCAAGGTGGCCGAGTCTATTGGCCCTGGCTTGGCACGTGCTGCGTTGGCGGGGCGTATTGTGCATGATGATAACAAGCAATTAGTTGATACGAGTTACGTCATCGACGAGGATGCCACCCTAGAAATCGTGACAGCCCAAGACCCCGATGGGCTCGATGTTTTGCGCCATTCGGCCGCGCATCTGATGGCCTATGCCGTCCAAGAGCTATATCCCGAGGCGCAGGTTACCATTGGCCCCGTCATCGACAATGGCTTTTATTATGATTTTGCCTATGAGCGGCCCTTTACCCCCGAGGATCTCGAGGCCATAGAAAAGAAAATGGCCGAGCTTGCGCGCAAAGACGAGACTGTCGTGCGCGAGGTTTGGGACCGCGACGAGGCCGTACAACTATTTCGCGACATGGGCGAGCACTACAAAGCCGAGATCATCGAGTCTATACCGGCTGACGAGCCCATTACTTTGTATCGCGAGGGCGATTTTATCGATCTTTGCCGTGGCCCGCATGTGCCCTCTACCGGCAAGATACGTGTCTTTAAGCTCATGAGCGTGGCCGGTGCCTTTTGGCGTGGCGATAGCGATAACGAAATGCTGCAGCGCATTTATGGCACGGCTTGGGCTACCAAAGAAGACCAAGACGCTTATTTAAATATGCTTGCCGAGGCCGAAAAACGTGATCACCGCCGCCTGGGTCGCGAGCTCAAGCTCTTTCACTTTAGTGATCAAGCACCAGGTTTGGTGTATTGGCACCCCCGTGGCTGGGTGATTTGGCAGCAGGTCGAGCAATACATGCGTCGCCTCTACCAAGAGGGCGGTTACCAAGAGGTCAAGGCCCCACAGATACTCGATCTCGAGCTCTGGAAGAAAACCGGGCACTGGGAAAACTACGCAGAAAATATGTTTGTCACCGAGTCCGAAAAGCGGGTGTATGGTATCAAACCCATGAACTGCCCCGGGCACGTACAAATATTTAATCAGGGCTTGCACTCATATCGCGAGCTGCCCATTCGCTATGGCGAGTTTGGCTCTTGTCACCGCAACGAGCCCTCGGGCTCTTTACATGGTTTACTACGGGTACGTGGTTTTACCCAAGACGATGGCCATATTTTTTGTACCGAAGACCAACTTTTACAAGAGTGCAGTGCCTTTACGCGCCTACTACAAAAGGTGTATGCAGAGTTTGGTTTTGACGAGATACTATACAAGATCGCCACACGCCCCGAAAAGCGCATAGGCTCTGACGCCGTGTGGGACAAGGCCGAGCAGGCGCTGATGGATAGCCTCGATCAAAGCGGTTGTGAATACGAGATTGCGGTCGGCGAGGGGGCCTTTTATGGGCCCAAAATCGAGTACACGCTCAAAGACGCCATCGGTCGCGAGTGGCAGTGCGGTACGATTCAGGTTGATTTCTCGATGCCTGGGCGCTTAGGTGCCGAGTATGTCGATGCTGATGATCAGCGCCGTACACCGGTTATGCTGCACCGCGCAATTTTAGGCTCATTCGAGCGCTTTATCGGTATGCTGATCGAGCACTATGCGGGGGCATTGCCTGTGTGGCTATCGCCCGAGCATGCTGTAGTGTGCTGTATATCCGAAAGCTCAGCTGATTATGCCCAAAGTGTTGCTGATACTCTACGTGATCAGGGCTTTAGGGTTATTAGCGATTTGCGCGGTGAAAAGATCACTCGTAAAATCCGTGAGCATAGCTTACAAAAGCTACCTTATATATTGGTGGTCGGCGACAAGGAAAAAGGGGCCGGCACCGTAGCTGTCCGCGCACGAGGTGGGCGCGATCTAGGGGTAATGCCAGTAGATCAATTTGCCCAGCAGTTGCAAAATGACATTGATCAACGCGACTAAACCCTACCGCCTGCAGCCATAGTCATAGTCAAGTACTATTGCTAGGCTGCGGGTCTATCGCCCTGCTTTGCATGGCGATGGGCTCGGGTGGCGCTAGGTTTAATACTATTTTATTCATAAATTCAGGAGTTCTAGACATCGCAACAGAAAGAAAACATCGCATTAATGGGGAAATCCGTGCTCAAGAAGTACGACTCATTGGTATGGATGGTGAACAAATTGGCATCAAAAAGCTCGCCGAGGCACTTGATTTAGCCCAAGAGCACGAGATTGATCTCGTTGAAATCGCCCCACAAGCCAAACCCCCTGTTTGTCGGCTGATGGATTACGGCAAGTTCCGTTACCAAGAGCAAAAACGTCAACAAGAGGCCCGTGCCCGACAAAAAGTAGTGCAGGTCAAAGAGGTCAAGTTTCGTCCGGCTACTGACGAGGGCGACTTTAATGTCAAGTTACGCAATGTGCGCCGCTTTATTGGCGATGGCGACAAGGTCAAGGTTTCGCTACGCTTTAGAGGGCGCGAGATGGCACACCAAGAGCTGGGCATGCAGGTGCTCGAGCGCGTACGCGACGAGGTCGAGGAGATCGCACAAGTCGAGTCTATGCCCAAACTAGAGGGGCGACAAATGATAATGGTGCTCGCACCGCGTTCAAACAAATAGCGGGCCAGTCTGCGCCCCAAGGCGGCTCTAATTAGAGTGCGCCGTGGGGCGTTTCATAGGATTATGTATGCATATATTGTTCATCATCGACCCTTTGACCACATTGGCTGCATATAAAGACACCTCGGTGTCCATGATGCGCGCTCTTATCAAGAGGGGGCATACCATCAGTGTGTGCGAGATGCCCGATCTTTATGTCCAAGAGGGGCAGGTACGCACCCAAGCATTGCCAATCGATATCGCTACCGATGCCGATTTACATGCCGCCGATTGGTGGTCGCCCACTGCCGAGGCACACACCCAGCCCTTAAGTGCTTTTAGTGCTGTCGTGATGCGCAAAGACCCACCCTTTGATCTCGAGTATGCCTATGCTACGCATTTACTCGATCAAGCCCAGGCCCAAGGGGCACAGGTATTTAACCAGGGTAGCGCGATTCGCAACCACCCCGAAAAGCTTTCCATTCTCGAGTTTCCGCAGTTTACGGCACCCACTATGGTCAGCCGCAAGATGGCACATCTGCATCGCTTTTATGCGCAGCACAAAGATGTGGTGGCCAAGCCCCTAGATGGTATGGGTGGCGAGAGCGTTTTTCGTTTACGGCCCGACGAGGTCAATCTAAACGTTATTCTCGAGACCCTGACCGATAACGAGGCCGAGACCATCATGATACAGCGTTATATTCCCGCTATTAGCGAGGGTGACAAACGCGTGATCATCATCAACGGCAAGGTGGTGCCCTATAGTTTGGCGCGTATTCCCTTGGCTGGCGAGACGCGGGGCAATTTGGCTGCCGGTGGTCGTGGGGTGGCGCAGCCGCTCACCGACAATGATCGCAAGATCGCCGAAAGCCTTGCGCCGATACTTTCTGCGCGCGGCTTATTTGTGGTAGGCCTAGATATTATTGGCAACCAGCTAACCGAGATTAACGTCACGAGCCCAACCTGTTTTGTCGAGATTGCCGAGCAAAGCGATTTTCACGTGCCCGACTTTTTTGCCCAGGAATTAGAGCAAGTTGTCCAATCCCGCAACTAAGCCTTGTATAGTGTTAATTATGCATACGCCTTTGGCTGCTGCCTTCAAGGCGTGTGCGGTGCATGTGCTTGGTCACGACTTGCTCGCGCAGCGGTTATTTTGCTTTGATATCGACCCTGTGGTGCATATTGACGACGAGGTCAACCGTCTGTTACAGGCCATCTCTAGCGATGTGCCGACACAACAACCCATACTTTTACTCAACGATCTATACGGTGCGACGCCTTATCGCATTGCTGCGCGCGTGTGCCAGCAGCTTCGCGTTCAAGATATGCAGGCATCGTTATTAGCGGGTGCGAGTATGCCCATGTTGCTCAAGGCCATAACGGATAGCACTGGGGGTGACTTTGCTGCTTATGTGCAAACCATTGCCCATACCGCTGCGCGCGGGGCAGTGTTGTCCGAGCGGTAGATTACCGCTAAGGCGGCGTTATTTTGTGGTACCTTATGGTTTAAGTCTGTTGATTAGTTAAAGATTGTATTTTATGGCCTCTATAGATCTTGTCATTAGCAATAAGCTGGGTTTACATGCACGTGCTGCGGCCAAGCTCACCCAGCTTGCAGCCCAATATAAAAGTGATATTTTTATTGCTCGTGGCGAGCAAAAGGTTAATGCCAAAAGCATCATGGGTGTCATGATGCTCGCGGCGGGTTTAGGTGTGCAGGTCACCATCGAGGCACAGGGCGACGATGCCCAAGACGCTTTGCAGGCCATACAGACCTTGTTTGATAACAAGTTTGGCGAAGAGCAGTAGGTGCAGCGATGAGCACTCCGACTATGGCTGATAATATCGCCCCGAGTGGGGCAACCAAGCCCGCACAGGCGATGTTTAGTGCCCATGGGGTAGGGGTGGTCGAGGGGGTGGCCATTGGCCGTGCCGTCGTGATGGGTACGGCAGCCCTCGAGGTGCCGCATTATTATATTTCTAGCGCTGCCATTGACGACGAGGTAGACCGCCTACGTCATGCTGTGCAGCAGGTGCAAGACAATCTCAACCAACAAAAACAGTCTTTGCCCGCCGATGCACCGCGCGAGTTGGCCCCCTTGCTGACAGTACACAGTTTGTTGCTTGATGACCCGCTGTTGGTCGAGCAGGCCTGCGCACTGATTCAAAGTCGCAAGTACAACGCCGAGTGGGCGATCACTACCCAAGGGCAGCAGCTGGTCGAGCAATTTAATCTCATCGATGATCCCTATTTGCGCGAGCGCCAAGCCGATGTGCGCCAAGTAATCGAGCGCGTGCTCATGGTATTGACTGGCAATGGTGCCGAGCTTAGCCAAGACTGGTCTACCGTTTCGGCCGATCAAGACCTTATTGTGGTGGCCCGTGATATTGCCCCTGGCGATATGCTGCGCCTACGGCAGGCACAGTTTGCTGCCTTTGTGACCGATTTAGGCGGGGTAACCTCACATACCGCGATCATTGCGCGTAGCATGGGCATACCTGCCATAGTTGGGGCGGGTAATTTTCGTCGTGCTGTACATGACGGCGATCTGATCATCGTCGATGGGCAGTCTGGTGTGGTGATGGTCAATCCGGCCGCACATGTGTTGGCCGAGTACGAGCAAAAAAAACAACAATACGCTGCCCACAAAAAACATTTAGAAAGCCTTCGTGATGCCCCAGCCGAGACCTTAGACGGCATCAAGATTACATTAGAAACCAATATCGAACTGCCCCACGAGGCCGAGCTTGCCTACGCGGCCGGGGCCGATGGGGTGGGGTTATTTCGCAGCGAGTTTTTATTTTTAGGGCGCAACGATCTACCCAGCGAGCAAGAGCAATACCAAGCCTATGCCCAAGCAGTTGATGCCATGCAGGGCAAGCCTGTGACTATTCGCACCCTAGATATAGGGGCCGACAAAAGCCTCGATACCGAGCAGGCTGTGGCGACCAACCCCGCGTTGGGTTTGCGCGCTATTCGTTATTGTTTGGCGCACCCCGATTTATTTCATACACAGTTGCGGGCCCTTTGGCGGGCCGCCCAACATGGCCCATTGCGGGTGTTAATCCCCATGGTCAGCAATATGGCCGAGGTTAGGGCCACGCAGTCAGCTCTCGAGCGGGCCAAGCAGTCATTGCTTGACGAGGGGGTGGCTTTGCCTAACGGCCTCGAGCTTGGTGCGATGGTCGAGGTGCCTGCCATTGCTATTGCCCTAGAGCCTTTTGCCGAGGCCTTAGATTTTTTATCCATTGGCACCAACGATCTGATTCAATATGTGTTGGCCGTTGATCGCATCGACAAAGATGTGGCCCATTTGTATGACCCTTTACACCCTGCCGTGATACGGTTGCTCGCCCAGATTATCAATGTGGCTGATCGTTACAACACTCCCGTATCACTTTGTGGCGAGATTGCTGGCCAAGAGCAGTTGACCCCTATGTTGTTGGGTCTAGGTTTGACACGCTTTTCTGTGTCGGTTAATCAGCTTTTAAGAATTAAAAACAAGGTCTTACACTCGCATAGCAATGATTTACGCCGCCGGGTTGCTGCGGCGATTAATCGTGCCCAGCCGGTAGATCTCGAGCGCTTGGGCGAGGGACAGCTATACAGAACTAAGCAAATAAAAACTAGTACTAACACCGATTGATAATTGGGCTTACACTGATTAACAGTCGTTTTTCTTTATTATTTATAAAATAAAGCAGTTTCGCGCAAGCTATGCTTGCCTGTTTGCAGGCCTGCATGTTGGTAAAGCATGTTGTTGCTGCAGGTTTTATTTCTAGGGTCAAGGCTATTTTTATTAATTTATTTGCAGTGCTGTAACAGGCTGCACGACTGATTTTTGTAGATTAAGTTATTACTATCGTTCAAAGGAACACCATGAAACTCAATCGTTTATATCTATCTATTTTAGCTGCTGTGGCCTCGGTCACTGTGTTGGCAGCATGTTCAGATGACAAACAAAAGGCAGCGCCTGCTGCCAGCAGTAGCCAAAGTCAAACTGCACCCAAAGCTGCTAGCGATACCGCTAAAGAGGTAGAGGCCAAGGCCAAAGAAAGTGCTGATGCCTTAGCAAAAGATGCCGATAAAGCCAAAGACAAAGCTGATGAGTTAGTAGATGAGGCCAAAGATAAGGCTGACGAATTAGCCGACGAGACCAAAGACAAAGCCGATGAGTTGGCCGATGAGGCTAAGGCTAAAACCGATGAATTAGCTGATGAGGCCGATGCCAAAGCCCAAGAGGCTAAGGACGAGGCAGCTGCCAAGGCTGAGCAAGCCAAAGAAGCAGCTGATGCCAAAGCGGATGAGGCCAAAGATGAGGCTGAAGAGTTAGCCGAAAAGGCTCAGGAAAAGGTCGAAGAGGCTGATGCCAAGGCGCAAGCTGCCGAGGCCGAGACCGAAGCCAAAACCCAAGGGGCCAAAGAGGATTTAGAAAAGGCCAAAGAGGTAGGCAAAGATGACGTCGATATGGTCAAAGACGATAGCGAGGCACTTGCCGATAAGCTTGGTGAAAAAGCCACTGAGGCCAAAGACGCCACAGTTGATGCGCTTGAGCGGGCTGGTGATGCCATCAAAAGAGGGGCAAGCAAGGCCGATAAAGCCATTCAAGATGCAGTTGGTGATTAATATTTTGGTGGGGCATTTGGCCCCGCTCTCGGGTGTAGGACTATAACAAAAGGCTTAAAACTCGAGCTTACATTTAGGTTTTTAAATAAAAATGGCCCTAAAGTGGCCATTTTTTTATACACTAAAGGTAGTGAAACTAGTTTAGAGAGGGCAAAATGCAACCACGTACAGATTGGATCAACGAAATTCAACGCGGCATATCAGATTTGATTGCCAAAAGCCCAGCCGCCGATGTCGAGAAAAACGTCCGCGCCCTGATGACCCAGACCTTTGCCCGTATGGATTTGATTACGCGCGAGGAGTTCGACACCCAGGTGGCCCTGCTTGAGCGCGCCCTTGAGCGCATACAGGTTTTAGAAAAGCGGGTGGCAGCCCTTGAGTCGGCAACCGGCTTGGCCCCCGCAGCCGCTGATACAGGCAGTGCAGCAGCAGACGCAACGGCAGCTGCGCACGACAGCAAGCACCACCACAGCGGCCACAAGCACAGCGAGGCGGGGCATGTTGACGACAAACCCGTCGAGGGCGATAACTAGGCCTATTGCCCATGGGCCAATGTGCCCCATTGCGGCATTTGTAGCATTATTTTTGGTCATACTAAAAGAGTTTGTGTGGCAGCCTAATGGCCACCTATATAGATGATATAGGTGGTTAGGCTTGGCCAATATATTGATTAAGCTCTTTTAGGTCTGACTATGTCCCTTGCCGTTGTCAATAGCTGCAACTTATTAGGTTTTCAATTACAGCATATTAGTGTTGAGGTACACATTGGTACGGGTTTACCTGCTTTTAATATTGTGGGTTTGCCCGATATCGGTGTGCGCGAGAGCCGCGAGCGGGTGCGTTCGGCGATTTTAAGCAGTGGTTTTGATTTTCCTGCCGCGCGTATTACGGTTAATTTGGCCCCGGCCGATCAGCCCAAGGCCTCGGGCCGTTTTGATTTACCCATTGCAGTGGGTATTTTATTGGCCTCGGGGCAGGTCGTGCATGCCCATGCTGAGCAGGCCCCCGATATCAGCCGTATGTATTTTGTCGGTGAGCTTTCCCTAACGGGTGCATTGCTTAACACACAGGGCTGCCTCGCCATTGGATTGGGCTTGGCGCAGGCCTATAGTGGGGTAGTAGCTGCGCACACGATGCCTGCACCTACAAAGCACCCACAAGATCAGCCCAAACAAGATAAACAAGAAAAACAGCAACAACCACAAGAACAATTACAGAGGTTTTGCTTGGTTTTGCCTACTGATTCGGCGTATCGACTCGCTGAGCTATGCACCCGTACCATCGATGTACGGGCAGCCGATAGCCTGTTGGCGGTGGTGCATCATTTAAGTGCGCGCAGTCTTTTGCCCACGGCCCAGTCTTTGCGCCGCATAACGGGGGCCACTGCAGCTGTTATAGGGGGCTCTATAACAGGGGTGTCGGGGGTATCCACAGCGTCTGGGGCATCCACAGCGCCCAAGGCATCCACATCAATGGCGGACCATAACCCTACAGCAAGCAGTATGGGGCAGGCGCAGCCCCCAAGCCCATGTTTGTCACAGGTACGGGGGCAGCTGTTAGCCTGTCAGGCGCTTGAGCTAGCGGCCACAGGGGGGCATAGCATTTTGATGGTGGGCCCGCCCGGGGTGGGCAAAAGTATGTTGGCGCGTCGTTTGGTGACACTATTGCCTCGTCTCACTAATGAGCAGCAACTCGAGGTGGCAGCTATCAGAGAGTTGATGGGCGGGACATTTGAGGGGGTGCAGGCTAATGGTTTACAGACTACTGGACTACAGACTGCTGGATTACAGAATAATGGGGGGCAGGCCGAGGGCTTAGAGACCGAGGGGCTGCAGTCTGAGGCTTTGCAAGCCGTGCCTTTTAGGGCGCCGCATCATTCGACCTCGCGCCCTGCCTTGGTCGGTGGGGGGCGGCACCCACGCCCTGGCGAGATTAGCCTAGCCCATCGGGGGGTGCTTTTTTTAGATGAGTTTGCCGAGTTTGAGCGCAGTGCACTCGAGGCCCTGCGCGAGCCTTTAGAGACCGGGCAGATTTTGGTTTCGCGGGCATCGGGGCAGTTGTTATTTCCCGCGCGCTTTCAGTTGATTGCGGCAATGAACCCTTGCCCATGTGGTTATTGGGGCCACCCACAAAAGGCTTGCCGCTGCCCAACAGCATTTAGGCAGCGTTATTTAGATAAGGTGTCGGGGCCAATCTTAGATCGTATAGATATTGCGCTAACACTATCGCCTGAGGGCAAAGATTATTTTAATTTACCTGCGGCACCCACTTCGGCAGAGGTGCGCCAACGGGTTGAGCAAGCACAAAGGCGGCAATTGCAACGACAGGGTTGCTTAAATGCCTATTTAAGTGCGCAACAGCTCGAGCAGTGGGCGTCCCTATGCCCAAAGGGGCAACAAATATTGCAGCAGGCAGTGCAAAAATGGCATTGGTCAACCCGCGCCATTGAACGTATGCGCCGTATTGCACGTACCATTGCGGATGTCGAGCAGGCCAAGCACATACAAGCCCAACATATGTTGTCTGCTTTGCAGTTTCGCCACAACTTTGAAGAGGGTTTTGGGCTGGGCTAAGATCTGCCCCCATGCCTAGACAAAACCTAATTTGATCGTCTATAATCGTTGACGTTTTTGCAATACAGGGCGCAATGCTCTTAGAAAACAACAAGTGCCTTTTGGGTTATAAAAGCGCGATAGCAATTATCGCCACCTGTGGGCATAACTTTAATTAGGTTTTTATTATGGCCAAAATCAAACAGAAAACTCGCAAGGGGGCTGCCAAGCGCTTTCGGGTGCGTCGCGGCGGTACTATCAAACGTGGGCAGGCTTTCAAGCGTCATATCTTGACCAAGAAAAGCACCAAAAGAAAGCGTCAGCTACGCGGTACTGTAGAGGTACACGCTGCTGATACCAAAGCCATCAAAGCTATGCTACCCAACGCCTAAGGAGCCCTATCATGCCAAGAGTTAAACGCAGCGTTACTTCACGCGCCCGTCACAAAAAAGTCCTCAAAGAGGCCAAAGGTTTTCGCGGCCGCCGCAGTCGCGTTTATCGCGTCGCCAAACAGGCGGTGATGAAAGCCGGTCAGTATTCCTATCGCGATCGTCGCAATCGCAAACGCGTATTTCGTTCGCTTTGGATCGCCCGCATCAACGCAGCCTGCCGCGAGCAGGGCATCAACTACAGCCAGTTTATTGCTGGCCTTAACAAGGCTAATATCGAGCTTGACCGCAAGGTACTCGCTGATATGGCTGTCAACGATAAGCCCGGCTTTAGCGCCGTTGTCGAGCAAGCAAAAGCAGCTCTAGCGGCATAATAGCAGCTGTGTTTGGCACAGCTTAGGCTTATCTATAGTTATTTTCAAACGGAGCTGCTTAGGCTCCGTTTGTTGTTTACATGGTCAAAAAATGACAAAACAGGCAAAAGATATTCTGCAGCGCGCTCAAGAGGCATTTGCCCAAGCCCATACTAATGCTGACTTAGAAAACCAAAAGGCCAAGTTTTTGGGCCGCAATGGCGAGATCACACAAATGCTACGGGGCATGGCCAAACTTAGCCCCCAAGAAAAAAGAACCCACGGTGCAGCCATTAATCAGCTCAAGCGCCAAATCGAAGATCAGCTCGAGCAGCGCCGCGAGGCTTTGGCCCAAGAGCAGCTGCAACAGCGTTTAGCTGCCGAGACCATCGATGTGAGCCTGCCTGGCCGTGGTCGTAGCCGCTTGGGTGGGTTGCACCCTGTTATTCTTGCTTGGCAGCGCATCGAGGCGATATTTCAGTCTATGGGCTTTGCCGTTGCCGATGGCCCCGAAATCGAGGACGATTGGAATAATTTCACGGCCTTAAACAACCCCGAAGACCATCCCGCGCGCTCTATGCAAGATACCTTTTATGTCGATATGCATGATTCGGCGGGCTTACCATTGTTGCTACGCACCCATACCAGCCCCATGCAAGTGCGTTATGCGCGCTCGCATCAGCCCCCCATCAAGGTTATTGCCCCGGGCAAGACCTTTAGGGTCGATAGCGATGCCACCCACTCACCGATGTTTCATCAGGTCGAGGGGTTATGGATTGACAAAGACATTTCATTTGCCGATCTCAAGGGTGTGTATACACATTTTCTGCGCGCCTTTTTTGAAAACGATGATCTGGTTGTGCGTTTTAGGCCGTCTTTCTTTCCCTTTACCGAGCCATCGGCCGAAATCGATATGATGTTTCAGTCTGGGCCCAACAAGGGGCAGTGGCTCGAGATTTCGGGCTCGGGTCAGGTACACCCCACGGTGGTGCGCAATTATGGCCTCGACCCCGAGCGCTATATTGGCTTTGCCTTTGGTTCGGGCATCGAGCGCCTGACCATGCTGCGTTATGGGGTCAATGATTTGCGTCAGTTTTTTGATGGTGATCTCCGTTTTTTAAGGCAATTTAACGAATAACAGCACAACTAAACAACAACGATAATTTGGCTGATGGGTTTTATGACGCCTTTTGCCTCGAGTTGTTTAAGCAGTATTTTTCTGTCTGTATTTTGCCTTTATTGATTGTTTAATTTTTACTCTAAGAGCTGCAACATGTTTGTCCCCGAGTCTTGGCTACGTGCCTATGTAAACCCACCCATTGATCATGCACAGCTATGTCAAAAACTGACGATGGCAGGGCTAGAGGTCGAGGGTAGTGCCCCCGCAGCCCCTGCTTTTAGTGGTGTGGTCGTGGGCGAAATCGTTGCCATTGCCCCGCATCCTGATGCTGATCGCCTCAGTGTATGTACCGTGAGTACGGGCAGTGATGAGACCGTGCAGATTGTTTGTGGTGCCCCCAACGCGCGGGTTGGGCTCAAGGCCCCTTTGGCCCAAATTGGGGCGCAGTTGCCGGGTGATTTTCATATCAAACCCATCAGCATGCGCGGGGTCGATTCGCAAGGCATGCTGTGTTCGGCCAAAGAGCTGGGCATTAGCGAGGCTGACGAGGGCCTACTCGAGCTTGCTGCTGATGCGCCACTGGGGCAGTGTCTGCGCGAGCTTTTAGACTTAGACGAGCAGATCATCGAAATCTCGATGACCCCTAATCGTGCCGACTGCCTGTCGGTGATTGGTGTTGCACGCGAAGTGAGCGCGTTGACCGATACGCCATTGCAGCCACCATCCTTTGCCTCGGTACCGATTAGCCACGAGCAGGTTTTACCGGTGCGGGTACGCGATAGCGAGTTATGCGGCCGCTTTGCCGGGCGGGTGATTCGCAATGTCAATGCCGCTGCGCCCACCCCAAAGTGGATGGTGCAACGCCTAGAGCGCGCGGGGCAACGCTCGCTTTCGGTGCTGGTTGATATCTCTAATTATGTTTTGCTCGAGCTAGGTCGGCCCACCCACGTTTTTGATTTAGACAAATTAGGTGATGAGCTCGAGGTACGCTGGGCCCGTGAGGGCGAAAAACTGCTCTTGCTTAACGAGCAAGAGGTCGAGCTCGACCCCAGCTTTGGGGTGATTTGCTCCAATGGGGTGCCCCAAAGTTTAGCGGGCATTATGGGCGGCGAGGACAGCGCCGTAACCGAGCAGACCACCAATATTTATGTCGAGGCGGCCTTTTGGTGGCCCGAGTCTATACGGGGTCGTGCACGTGCTTTACGTTTTCAATCCGAGGCCAGTTACCGATTTGAGCGCGGGGTAGACCCGCATCATGTGCTCGAGCACTTAGAGCGCATGACACAACTGATTGTCGATATCTGTGGCGGTGAGGTGGGCCCAATTGATGATCAAATACTGTCTATACCCACCAACAAGACCGTGTCCATGCGCCGCGCTCGTTGCGAGCAAATCTTGGGCATTAGCGTAAGCGAGGACGAAATCAAAAAGGTGTTTACGGCCCTAGATTTCGAGTTTGCGTTGGCCGAGGGGGTATTTGCGGTGCGGGCGCCAAGCTATCGTTTTGATATTAATATCGAGGAAGACCTCATCGAAGAGGTGGCGCGTATCGTTGGCTTTGAGCGCATCCCCGACAAACTACCCGTGGCGCAGACCACCATACAGGTTCCATCTATACAAAGTGTGAGCTTGCACGAGATTCGTGCGCGTGTGGCGGCCCTTGATTATCAAGAGGTGATCAATTTCTCTTTTGTTGATGAAAAATGGGAAAAGTTGCTCACACACAATGCCGAGCCTATACGTTTGCTCAACCCCATTGCGAGCCAGATGTCAGTGATGCGCAGCTCGTTGATTGGGGGGTTATTAGAAAATATTCAGTACAATGCACGTAGACGACAAAGCCGCATACGCATTTTTGAGCTAGGTCGCGTGTTTTGGCGTGATGAGTCGGTACAAGATGGCCCGCTAACAGTGGCCGGGGTCGAGCAGCCCATGCGTTTGGCCGCTGCTGCTTGGGGCGAGGCTTATAGCGAGCAGTGGGGGCTAGACAGCCGCCAGGTTGATTTTTATGATGTTAAGGCCGACCTTGAGGCCTTGCTTGGGCATCGGGCTGCACAGCTTTTGTTTGTGGCTGACGAGCACCCCGCATTGCACCCTGGGCGGTGCGCCCGCATCGTGCATGATGGGCAGACCATCGGTTATATTGGCGAGCTCCACCCACAGTGGGTGCGCGAGTTTGCCCTGCAGCAGCCACCAGTTTTGTTTGAAATCGATCTCAGCGTCTTGCAGCATAAGCCTTTATTTACCCCTGCAGGTATTATTTCGCGCCAGCCCGTGGTACAACGTGATTTGGCCTTTTGGCTTTCGACCAAGGTGAGTTATCAAGAGGTGCGCGATTGTTTGCAGGCAACAATTGCCAAGCATGATAACTTAGGTATTGTGCAAGAGTATCGTGTATTTGATATTTGGAAAGAGGGCGAAAACGCTGATGAGCAAAGTATGGCCATGCGTTTCTGGCTTCAAGATGCCCATAAAACCTTGGCCGATGACCAAGTTGAGCAGTGCATGGCACAATTATTTGATGCATTACAATCGCAGTTAAACGCGCGGTTGCGCGCATAGGGGGTCGCATGACAACGACAAATCGTACACTTACCAAGGCAGGCTTGACCGATATGTTATTTGATCGCGTGGGTTTAAATAAACGCGAGGCCAAGGAGTTGGTTGATGCTTTTTATGCTGAGATCAGTGCCAGCCTAGAAAGAGGTCAAGAGGTGCGTATTTCGGGTTTTGGCAACTTTACTATTCGCGACAAACCGCCCCGACCAGGTCGCAACCCTAAAACTGGCGAAGAGATCCCTATCTCGGCTCGTCGTGTGGTGACCTTTCAGGCTAGCCAAAAACTAAAATCTGCAGTCGAGGGGGGTGGGCAAGAATGAGTCAGTCTGATCAAGATATTAGTCTGCCACCTATACCGGCCAAGCGTTATTTTACTATTGGTGAGGTCAGCGAGTTATGTGGGGTCAAGCCCCATGTATTGCGCTATTGGGAGCAAGAGTTCACCCAGCTACGACCCATCAAGAGGCGGGGCAATAGACGCTATTATCAACACCACGAGGTGCTTTTGATACGTCGCATCCGCCATTTGCTCTATGACGAGGGCTTTACTATCAACGGGGCACGCAATCGTTTGGGTGATAGCAGTGCCCTAGAACACAACCCCGATGCAGCAGTGCGCCTGAGCGGGGCCGAGCTACAGCGTTTGCGCAATGACCTAAGCACCTTAGAGTCTGATCTGACCCAGGTGCTCAAGCAGGTCGATATAGACAGCTAAGCCTGCAATCAATGGTTAGGCTGCGCTGCTGCGGCCGACTCATCAAGCACCTCATAGTCGCCCAATGACACCACTCGGCCCATAAATAATATTGGCCCTAGGGGTTCGTGCGTGGTGGTTTGGTCGGCCTGCTCGAGCGTCATCTCAAATAGCTGCCCCTGTGTAACGGTGCCAATTATGTCAGTGGTTAGGGTAACAGGTTGGTTGGGGTTAATGAGGCCCAATGACTGTAGCTGATTATCATTGGGGCCCCGTGTCCAGAGGTGTACACGCTGATTGGCGGTGATATCGGTAGGTACCAAGGGCATGAGTAGCACTTGGCCTTGTGGGTCAACGCTCAAGACCCAGCCTGGGGTGGCGCTGTGGCCAGGTGCCTGCAAGACTGCGCCCAAACGAGGGGCCATCTCGATGACCTGTACTGCTGCAGGGCGGGGCAAAAACAGCAGCATGGCCAAGCCAATTACAATCAATAAATTAAAAAACGCAAAGAGTTGCCACAGAAAACTGCGCCGCTTTTGTTTTTTTAGGGCGTGAATCAGTAGGTGAGTTTCCTCAACATTATCCTCTATTGCTTGCTCTTGCATGGCCTGCATGAGCCCGGCTGCTTGGCTGTGGGCTAAGTTTTGATCATTATCGAATTCATTTTCGAGCTCGCGCCCCTGCTGCGGTGTATTTTCAAACTGCAACGCGCTGCTGCCTAAGGCGGAATGCGCTGCCTGGGGCTTATTTGTTTGACCTGCCTGATGGGAGACCTGCGCCGTGCTGCTGGGGCTTTGAACTATGCCGTGGGGCTTTTGTACGGTGCTGTAGGCCTGACGAGCGGTGTTGTGGGCGTGACTATCGGTGCCTGAGGCAGCAAAATCAACTTCATGAGGCCTTTGATTATCGGCCTGCTCGGTTAATTTTTGCTTCTCGCTTGTTCTTTGATTCCCGGTTGTTTTTTGATTCCCGGTTGTTTTTTGATTTTCGGTTAATTTTTGGTTTTTGCTTGGTTTTTGAGTTTTTTGGGCCTGGGTGCTGTGTGTGGCCTCTGGGTTTTTTAGGTATTGAGCCAACACAGGGGTGGGGTCAATTTGTGGGCCTGTGCCCTTTTGTACCCCTGTGCCCTTTTGCACCCCCGTGCCCCCTTGCACCCCCGTACCCGCTTGCACCCCCGTACCCGCTTGCACCCCTAAAGCAGTGGCCGCATCAGGCTCGAGCAGCATGCATAATTGGGCCAACAAAGCCTCCCAACGCAAAGTATCTTGGGTGGCGGCTGACTCATTTTGGCGCCTGTGCGCTACGGCTGGGTCAA
>Ga0209487_1000974_pt1 | contig 24776 bp, 21 predicted proteins | sample Poulit2012_FD_187524 | JGI IMG/M metagenome (GOLD analysis project Ga0209487, IMG submission 187524) | Agricultural soil microbial communities from Georgia to study Nitrogen management - Poultry litter 2012 (SPAdes) (version 2) | ecosystem: Environmental > Terrestrial > Soil > Agricultural land...
TCAGAGCCGTCAACCGTCACTCCGTCAATACGTGTTTCAGGCAGTGGAAGCACCTCAAGGTTCAGCCCTCCCTCCCTCTCTTCTGCCACTCTCCGGAGGCGTCGGTAGTTCTCCTCAAGCACGTGATAGTTCACCTGGTCCGGATCCGATGCACGCACCGTGACCAGCGTCTCTTCGTTCAGAAAGCGGCACAGGTCATCGATGTGGCCGTCTGTATCATCCCCGGCCAGACCGTCTCCGAGCCAGATCACCTCCTCGGCTCCCAGATAGTCCCTCAGTGCCTTCTCAATACCGGTTCGGGTATATCCCGGATTCCGGTTCGGGTTCAGCAGAACAGACTCCGTGGTGACGAAGAGTCCCTCCCCGTTGGTCTCAATCGCCCCGCCCTCCAGGACGAGATCCACACCATATCGCGGAACTCCATAGCGTCCGGCGATCATCTCCGGGACAGCGTCATCCCCGTCCCAGGGAGGGTATTTGCCACCCCACGCGTTGTACCGCCAGTCGGTGAGTGCATATGTATCTCCTCCGCTTCCCCGCTTGTGGATAAAGAGCGGACCACAATCGCGGGTCCAGATATCATTGACCGGGTGATCGGCCAGGACAATCCGGCTCTGATCCAGATCCCTCTCACCGAGGCACTGTTCAACCCTCGCTATTACAGATGGTTCAGCCAGAAGAAGCACCGGTTCAAACCGGTGAAGATGCCCGATGATCTCAAGGAAGAGATCCTCGATACGTTCCAGTCTCTCGCCGGGCCAGGTCGACCGGTTGGACGGCCAGTGAAGAAGTGTTGCCGAGTGCGGATGCCATTCAGCGGGCATCCGGTACCCGTGGTTGTACGGGACGGTCACCTTGTTGTGAGGGACGGTCACCTTACCTCTCCCCGTCCAGCAGCTCCAGGCCGAGCCGACCGCCGATTCGCATCAGTTCAGCTTCCGAGATCCGTGTCTCATAGAGGGCTGTAATCAGGCGGCTCTCTGTATCCAGCAGGACACGCTGAGTCTCCCTGAACTCTACCGAGGTGATCGTTGCGAGTCTGAATCTCTCGAATGCGATCTCCAGTGCCCGCTCTGCCAGAACCAGATTCTCCCGCTCCAGTTCCACCAGTCTGTAGATGTTGCTGTAATTTCTGAACTCGGACCGGAGCAGCATGTCGAGCTCCTTCTGAGTCTCGTCCAGCAGAATTTCACTGTTTTTCCGGTTGATCATCGCGATCTGGGAGCGACGCCGGTTGCTGAAGCCGTCGAACAGATTGAGCCTTGCCGTGATTCCGTAGTGGAACCCTGCCTGCTCCTCGAGGAAGGGTGAGAGAGCGCGTGTCTGCTCCCGGTAGGCCCCGTAGCCCAGATTGAGCTCCACCTCCGGCAGACGCTCCTTACGTATCTGATTCAGCTCAAGCCTGGCGACGGACGCTCTGAGATCTGCTGCCATAAGCTCCTGGTTGTACTGAAGAAGATCGGCATGAAGCTCCTCATACTGCAGCATCTCCCCCAGTTCGATCTCACTCACCACATGGAAGGTGGCATCATGATCCATATCGAGCAGGTGCATCAGTCGCAGAGTGGCATCATTGACCACCACCTCCTGACGGATGGCCGCCGCCTCGTCAGCATTCAGGTCGGTCTGCGCCAGCAGAACCTCATAGTCTGAACCGGAACCCAGCTCACGCTTGGTCTCTGCAATACGCACCCGCTCTCCCGACATGACGATGGAGCTCTCCATCACCTCAAGTAGCTGCTGCTCTCTGACGATCCGGTAGTAGGCTTCGATCACATCGGTAATGGTGTTCTCGATCCGTATCCGGGCCTCCGTCTCCCCCAGCCGCTGCAGCTCTGTCAGTCGTCTGTAACTGGTGAACATCCTCAGGCCGTCAAACAGTGTCCAGTTGAGAGCGATGTCTACCGCCATCAGATCTGTTTCAGGGGTCTCACGTACAGCCCTCTCGCCTTCCGACTCTGTCCAGAGCACCTCATCATCAGTACGGGTGGAGCCGGTCACATCAATGGAGGGCAGGAATCCCGCTTCACCGAGAGAGCGGTTAACCGATCCGATCTCGGCCTCACTCCGGGCAAGACGGATCCCGTGGTTGAACTCCAGAGCCCGGGAGACCGCCTCTTCGAGCGTCAGAAGATCCTGGGATTGTGCCTCTTCAACCTGCATCAGGCTCCCCAGCAGGGCCATCAGCAGCAGGAGTGTGGTTGTGAACGTTCGATCGGTCCGTATCATGGTTCTGCAGTCGGTTGGGCAGGGTTCTTATCGGTGGCCAGGTAGGTATAGATGGCAGGGACAACAAAGAGCGAGAGCAGGGTACCGATGATCATTCCTCCAATCACAGCGATACCCATGGACACACGGCTCTCGGCCCCGGCTCCCATCGCCAGTGCCAGAGGCAGAATTCCCAGCACAGTAGAGAGGGTTGTCATCATGATCGGGCGGAACCGTGAAATGGCAGCACCGCGGATCGCCTCAGAAAGAGAGAGCCCCTGCTGCTGTTTCTGGTTGGCAAACTCTACAATCAGGATCCCATTCTTGGTGACCAGACCGATCAGCATGATCATGGCGATCTTGCTGAAGATATTCAGGCTCTCTCCAAAGTACCAGAGTGCCAGCAGAGAGCCGACCAGCGCAAGGGGAACCGTCAGGAGAATGATCAGCGGATCACGGAAACTCTCAAACTGGGCAGCCAGAACCAGATAGATAAAGATTACGGCGAGGATAAAAATGAAGTAGAGATTGGACACACTCTCTTCGAACTCCCGCGAAGTCCCTTTCAGATCTGTGCTGAACTCCTCTCCGAGCCGGTCTGAAGCGATATTGCGCATGGCGGCGATCCCGTCAGCGATCGAGTAGCCTTCCGCCAGAGAGGCTGAGAAAGTTGCAGAGGAGAGCCGGTTGAACCGGTAGAGTTCAGGCGGTGAACTCGCCTCCTGCAGTTCCACAAGATTATCCAGCCCGATCAGGTCTCCGCCTGCTCCCCTTACATGGAGTGCTCTGAGATCTCTGGGCGTGCTGCGCTTCTCGTTCATCAGCTGCCCCTGGACCCAGTACTGACGTCCGTCCATGTCAAAATAGCCGTAACGAGATCCGGAGTAGGCGAGCTGGAGCGTCTCGGCAATATCACTGACCGATACGCCGAGGGAGCGGGAGCGACTCCTGTCGATATCCACTCTGAGTTCCGGCCTGTTGAACTTCAGATCGACATCGACAAACGAGAATGCGGGGTTCCTGCGGGCCTCGTCAAGAAATCCGGGAATCACCTCACGCAGATTCTCCAGCGAGGGTGCCTGGATCACAAACTCAACGGGAAGTCCGCTGGAGGTTCCGGAGAGAGTCTGCTGCTGTGATACATTGACCTGTGCACCGGGCAACCGGGAGAGGGCTGTTCCAAGCGCATCGGCGATCTCCATCTGTGATCGTGAACGGTCTGAAGGGTGAGCCAGCGTCAGAAAACCCTCAGCGCTGTTGGCAGCCCCACGGGAAGTGATGGTGTTCAGAACCAGCGATTCCGGGACCTCATGAGCCACCAGGTCCGACACCTGGTCCATCACCTGGTCCATATACTCAAAAGTCGCCCCTTCCGGTGCACGCGCTGAAATATTGAGGGTACTCCGGTCCTCCAGGGGAGCAACTTCCTCCGGAAGCATCACGAACATTCCCAGAATGACAGCCACTGATCCGCCAAGAATCCAGAAGGCGTTCTCACGCTGCTCAAGAAATTTATCCAGCGCCCTGGAGTAGATCTCGTTCACTCTTCTGAACCACGGTTCAGTCTTTTTGTAAAATGTGGAGTTACCACTATTGCCTGAACCCAGCATGCGCGTAGAGAGCATCGGAGTCAGCGTCAGTGCCACAAATGACGAGATGACGACAGCCCCTGCAATCACCATACCGAACTCCCGGAACAGCCTGCCGGTCACCCCCTCCAGAAAAAGAATGGGGGTAAATACCGATACCAGTGCCAGCGTCGTGGCAATGATTGCGAAGAAGATCTCACGAGTTCCCTCGATTCCGGCATTGATCGGGTCCAGACCCTCTTCCATCTTCGAATAGATATTCTCCAGGACAATGATTGCATCATCCACAACCAGGCCGATCGCAAGGATCAATGCAAGAAGGGTCAGAATATTGATGGTGAAGCCGAAACTGTACATGATAAAGAAGGCGCCGAGCAGGGCGATCGGGACCACAACTATCGGAATGAAGGTACTCCGGACATCGCGCAGAAACAGAAAGATGATGGCAACCACCAGGAGAAAAGCCGTCAGGATAGAGGACTGAACGTCAGAGATGGATTCACGGATAAAGTCGGTCTTGTCAAACCCGGCCTGGATCTTGATATCAGAGGGGAGATCCTCCATGATCCTGTCAATCCTTCTGTACACCTCATCAGCGGATTCTATCTGGTTGGATCCGGGCTGTGGAATAACAGCGAGTCCTACCATCGGTTCACCATTTCTTTTCAGTACCGTCCGGGAATCACGGGTGGTGAGTTCGGCATGGCCCACATCCTGAAACCGTATGATATTCCCCCTCTCCTCTCTGAGAATCAGATGATTGAACTCATCCACACCGGACATCCGGCCCATGGTCCGGATCGTCATCTCCATATCATCCCCCCGGATGATCCCCGATGGCAGCTCAATATTCTCACTCCTGAGCGCCCCATGAACATCCTGTGGTGTAAGGTCGTAGGCAGCCAGAAGATCGGGATCCATCCAGAGCCGGATGGTGTAGCGCTGCTGTCCCCAGACGCTGACGATGCTGACACCGTCGATGGTACGGAGCTGTTCACGGAAAATATCTCTGGCGATCTGAGTCAGCTCCATGCGGTCCCGGCGATCGCTGGAGAGGTTGACAAAGATGATGGGGTCGCTGTCTGAATCCTCTTTTCTGACTGACGGGGGGTTGGCATCCGGTGGCAGATTCTCTACAGCCCGGGAGACACGGTCCCTGACATCATTGGCAGCGACTTCCAGATCGGTGTCGATACTGAATTCGACCTGGATCACACTGCGCCCCTCCTGACTGACTGAACTCAGGGTCCGGATTCCGGAGACGGCATTGACCTGCGCCTCGATCGGTTCGGTGATCTCCCGCTCGATAATATCGGCATTGGCTCCGGTGTAGCTGGTACTGATGGTGATGACCGGCGGATCAACGACAGGGTACTCCCGGATCCCCAGTTCAAAATAGGAGAGGATACCGAAAATGACGATGACGATGGACATCACTGAGGCAAGAACCGGCCTCCGGATACTGATCGTGGAAAGGCTGCTCATAAATCAGTTTTAGTTGCGGATCTGCCGGAGTGCCACATCCATACCCTCCTGCACCTGCAGAAGGCCATTGACCAGTACAGCTTCTCCGATTTCGAGCCCGCTGATGATCTGGACACTGTTTCCGTTGCGTATTCCTGTATCTACCAGACGCTCTCTGACCTGTCCGTCCTCGTAGACCATCACCTTGTACTGCCCGTCATCGGGTATGAGTGAAATGGCGGGGATCATGATGGCGTCATCATACGACTCCAGTACCAGCTCCAGATTGGCAAAAGCACCCGAGCGCAGCAGCCCCTCCTCGTTGTCGGAGACTGCACGAATATTGACCGTTCTGGAGCGCGGATCGATGCCCGGCTCAACAGCGAACACACGGCCGGTAAAGAGAGAATCGACTCCCTGTACCGTAAACTTCACCTCACTGCCGGTACGGATTCGGCTGGAGTAGCGCTCCGGAACCGAAAAATCGAGATAGACCGTCCCCAGATCTCTCAGTGTAGCGATTCGCGTTGAGGGTGTGATGTAACTGCCTTCATCGACATACTTGAGTCCAAGAACCCCGTCAAATGGAGCTCTCACCTCCGTTCGCTCAATCTGGGCCTCGATGGCCGCCATCTCTGCACGCAGGTTGTTGAGCTGGATGCGTGTCGCATCATAATCCTCTTGGGTGGCTCCGCCCCGTTCAAAGAGCTGTCGCTGACGGTTTTCACTCTCCTCCATCACTTCGATGTTGGATTTGATCCGTTCAAGATCCGCCTGCAGATCGTTGTCATTGATCTTGACCAGTAGGTCTCCCCGCTCTACAGGCTGGCCCTCATTGATATGAAGCTCTGTAACTTTGCCGGCCACCTCCGTACTCAGCTCGACTTCATATCGGGCTTTGACCGTCCCCGTTGACTGGATGGTATCATCGAGCAGCTGACGCTCAACCCGGACCGCATCCACTTCAAACAGTTCAGGCTCGGGGGGCTCGACAAACCAGGCGGTCACCTGTGTAGTGATCAGCGGCCACAGTTTTGGCAGTATCAGCAAAAGAAGTACAACACCACCCGCACGTTTCAGCAATCTGGATCGGATTTCGCCTCCGGCAGAGTACTGTTCTGCCAGATCATTCCAGATCTGTCGGGCCTTCGTGGTAAGCTTGTCCATAGTTAGTTATTTATACTCTGGCTCCTGCACATGGTATTGTTATTCCCGTGGAAATGTTCCTGTTCACTCTGCAACCCAATCATCTCCTCCCGCAGCATGATTGTGATCATCCTGTAACACGATTGTTAAAACTTGTCACTGTACAGTAATGCTCCTGGCTGCCTGTGCATATAACAAGCGGGTACCGAAGTCGTCTGAACCTGAAACCAGCCTGCTATCCGTCTGAAACGAAATCGTTCAAGATAAGAGACTTGAAAGAAACTATCCGTTTTCGATGTAAAAGAGAGATTACATCCGGCTACAGCCAGCGCTTCTCCAGCGGGGTGTAACTATCAACTCTGCGGTCCCGGAAAAAGGGCCATGTCTGCCGTTGGGACTCTATCTTCTCCAGGTCGAGTTCTGCCAGCAGAATCCGCTCCTCAGAACCTGCTTCAGCCACTATCTCCCCAAATGGACCGGCTACAAAAGAGTTGCCCCAGAATGAGAGGCCTCCCTCCTTTCCGACACGGTTAATGGCAGCTACATAGCATCCGTTGGCGATGGCGTGGCTCCTCTGGATCGTTTTCCAGGCTTCCAGAAAGTGACGCCGGTCATCCTCATCCTCCTCCGGCAGGGTGGCAATAGCCGTGGGATAGAGCAGCAGATCGGCTCCCATCATGGAGGTAATTCTTGCTGCTTCAGGAAACCACTGGTCCCAGCAGATGAGTGTCCCGATTCGCCCATACCTCGTATTGAAGACCTTGTAGCCGCTGTCACCCGGGGTGAAGTAGTACTTTTCGTAGAAGCCGGGATCATCCGGTATGTGCATCTTCCGGTAGCGTCCCATCAAGGTTCCGTCAGCATCTATCACCACAGAGGTGTTGAAATAGAGGCCTGCTGCCTGTCGCTCGAACATCGGGGCGACGATGACCACCTGGTGAGACGCGGCGATGCGGCACAGCCGCTCTGTCAGGGGTCCCGGAACCGGTTCAGCCAGTTCGAAGTGTTTCGGATCAACTTCCCGGCAGAAATAGGGCGTATGGAACAGCTCCTGAAGAGCAACGATCTGTGCGCCCTCGCCAGCTGCCGAGACGATGAGCGATTCAGTGCTGTCGAGGTTAGCTTCAATGTCACTGCTACTTGAGGATTGAACCAGAGCGATTTTCATAGGATGTTTCTGTCGCTGTTGAAAAGGAACAATACGATACTGAATCCTTTTTATTATTAGTATATGAAGAGATTCTAAAGCTAAAATTATGAGGAGAGCAGTGAGCAGAGACAGCAGCAGGTCCCCATCGAAATTGGAAAGTGAAACGATCAGAGGATCGAACAAAGATGACGTGGATGAAAAAAGATCCGGAAATCAGCCTGAAGGCGGTCCGGGTAAATCTGAAAAGAAGCGGACTGAAGCGGGTTCATCAAAAAGGAAGCGGACTGAAGCGGGTTCATCAGAAAAGAACCAGTTTGAATTGGTAAACCCTGAAACAGAGGAGGAGTCCCGGCGACCGTCAGGTGATGCATCAGATGGAGTGATATACGGTGCAGATACGCTGTGGAATCCGGGGCCTGCCGTCCTCTACGAAGAGGCCATCCGGAACGGAGAGGGTATACTGACGGCTGATTTCGTTCTGAATGTAGACACGGGCAAGTACACCGGGCGCTCTCCGAACGACAAGTTTTATGTCGATGAGCCACTGGTGAGTGATGAGATCGACTGGAACACGTTCAACTTGCCCACTTCGCCAGAGCTGTTTGACCACATGCACCAGCGGGTGACCGACTACCTCGGGGAGCAGAAACTCTATGTCAAAGATCTCTATGCAGGGGCGGATCCCAAATACCGGATGAACGTCCGCATCGTCAGCGAAGCGGCCTATCACGGCCTGTTTGCTCACAACATGTTTATCCGGCCTGAACCCGAAGAGCTTGAAAACTTCGAGCCGCAGTTCACCCTGCTCGCTGCACCGGGATTCAGGGCTGATCCGGAGAGAGACGGTACACGCAGCGGAACGTTTATACTCTGCAGTTTCGAAAAGAGGCTGATTCTTATCGGTGGGACACTCTATTCCGGTGAGGTGAAGAAGGGGATCTTCTCGGTCATGAACTATCTGTTGCCCCTGCAAAATGTCATGGCGATGCACTGTTCAGCCAACATGGATCAGAACGGGAACTCCGCCATCTTTTTTGGTCTGTCCGGAACAGGAAAGACCACCCTCTCTTCAGATCCTGACCGGATTCTGATCGGTGACGATGAGCATGGGTGGAGCGATGATGGGATCTTCAACATTGAAGGAGGCTGTTACGCCAAAACCATCGATCTCTCCGAAGAGCAGGAGCCACTGATCTTCAGAGCAGCTCACATGCCCGGGACCATACTTGAGAATGTGGTGCTTGATGCGGACAGAAGACCGGACTTCAGCGACAATACGTTGACTGAAAATACGCGCTGCGCCTACCCTGTCCACTACATTCCCAATGCCAGCATAACAGGGATGGGCGGTCACCCGAAAGATATCATCTTCCTGACGTGTGATGCTTTCGGCGTCTTGCCGCCGATCTCGAAACTCACACCCGAGCAGGCGATGTACCACTTCATCAGCGGGTATACAGCCAAGGTAGCCGGTACTGAACGGGGAGTCACTGAACCAGAAGCGACGTTTTCGGCCTGCTTCGGAGCCCCCTTTATGCCACTCCATCCGACCCGGTATGCAGAACTGCTTGCCTCTAAAATCCGGACTCACCAGACCCATGTCTGGATGGTCAATACCGGTTGGACAGGGGGACCCTACGGCACCGGAAGCCGGATCAAGCTCAAGTACACCCGCAGAATGCTTACAGAGGCTCTTGATGGACATCTGAGCCAGGTGGACTACTACACGGAACCGATCTTTGGCCTTCGGATTCCGGAGGCTGTAGAGGGTGTACCTGGAGAGTTGCTGAATCCGATCCGGACCTGGAGTGATCCTGAGGCTTACAGAGAGAAGGCGAAACGGCTTGCCAGAATGTTCTCTGATAACTTCAGCTCTTTCAGTGAGGGAGCCAGTCAGGCGGTGATAGATGCAGGTCCGAAAGTCTGATTGACCGAAAGTCTGATTGACTGAAAGTCTTAATGACCGATACTGATTGACTGAAGGCAATTCTCATTTTACAGAGATTCAGTATCTTGGATAGATTCGGTGGAACAGTCAGGGTGAAGTGAGCTATATTCTCTATAGCGCTTCCCTTCTGACTACCAGGAGAAGAGCGCTTCTTAATTCATCAATCCGTTGTACGCCATGTTGTTAGTAAATACATATCAGAAGTTGTTGACTACCCTTCTCGCTCTGCTTCTTCTGGGAGCCTGTGCAACAACAGGTACCTCGGATCGCCGGGAGAGAGACAAAGCTTCCGGTGCTGATGAATCAGATGACACCTATATACTTTCAAGCCGATTGGAGCCTATCGAACTTGCAGAGGTCGATCCCGAAGATCTCACAGCGGATGAACAGATCTACTGGTCCAGCCGGAGTGAACTCACCGACCGTTTCGCCAGTCTCACCCACGAAATGCCGTCGGGATTCATGCAGACGATCCAGGAGGAGGTGGTCGACATCAACCAGGGATTTCGGGTTCAGATATACACCTCAAGAAACGTGGAAATGGCAGACTCTACCCTCGCCGCTTACGAATCCTGGGCCTTCGAAAAGTTTGATGAGTATGTGCCCAGGGGCTATGTCCACTATCGCCAGCCCTATTACCGGGTCCGTGTCGGGGATTTTCATAACCGGGATCATGCACTGGATCTCTCCCGTACACTGAAATCCCGGTATCCCAGTGCCTGGATCATCTACGACCGGATCAATCCGGAGCGGGTACCGGCTGATACAGTACAGATCCGGTTCAGTGATGATCTGTAGTTTCTGACCTAATCCGGGAACCCACTGGCCTCCATCACACGTCCCGCCTGCCCGAAATGTCTCTGCTCGTGGAGAACCAGAAGCGTCAGGCCATCATCGAGTGAGTAGGTGACCAGGCTGATCAGGGGTGATGTTATTATGGTCTGCTTCACATCGAGGTCATCCGGGAGGTGCTGTATGCGCTCAATAAGCTGTGCCTGACAATCTGAAAACCGGCCAATGATCCGGGTATCAACGTCACTGACTGCAGGCTCTGCCTTCCCCGACGTCTTCGTCTTCTTCAGGTTCTCCGGACGCATCGACTGAACCAGCTGCTTACCCATAAATCGGCTGAAAGGCGATGTTTTCTCCCAGAGTGTCGGCCGCTTCTCCTTTTTCCCGAGCTGGTCCAGTTGCGGAAAGTAGAGTTCGTTCATGGTAATCATATGATCAAAACACTGACCGATACTCCAGCTTTTCCTGTCCGGTTTCCAGTTAAGCTGATCCGATGACAGACTGCTGAAACGTGAATGGGCCTCTTCTACGAGTTCAGTCAATGCATCGATGGCCTCACGTTTGCGCTCGACTGTTGTTACCATTCTCCCCTCCATTTTTTACTGGTGATCGGGAAGAGCATAAGTCTCTGTTCCCGAAGTGTTTGTGTCTGATACTGACCCTCTGCCCCCTATTATAATGAATGTAGAACAATCACTCACAAATGAATGCTCGTTTTTATACATGCATTTCATAGAATTCTTTATTTGGCGAGTTAACTGCCCTGAGTATGTTAGAAGTGGATGAGATGATCACACATGAAGTAAGTTAGAAGTGGATGAGATCATCACACATGATTTTTACTATGAGTTAGGTCAGTGCCGAGAGGCGCAAAAGAAGTCACTGGTGAGGGTGTCTGATTTTTTATCAGGCTGAGAACATACCTTCAGAACTTGAACCGGATCATACCGGCGTTAAGGAAACCATGACTTCTTTAATTATTTGATGTACTGAAGAGTTGCACCGACAGGTGCTCGGAGCCATGGTAATGAGGGTGTCTGATTATTCAGGCTGAGAACATACCTCTTGAACTTGAACCGGATCATACCGGCGCAAGGAACCCCATGGCTTCTTTAATTATCTGATTTACTGAAGAGCTGCACCGAAAGGTGCTGGAGCCATGGTGAGGGTGTCTGTTAACTCAGACTGAGAATATACCTATTGAACTTGAACCGGATCATACCGGCGGAAGGAACCCTGTGGCTTCCATAATTTATTGATGAGTTGCACCAACTGATGAGTTGCACCAACAGGGTGCTGAAGCCATGGTAATGAGGGTGTCTGTTAAGTCAGGCTGAGAACATACCTCTTGAACTTGAACCGGATCATACCGGCGAAAGGAACCCCATGGCTTCTTTTATATTATCAATAGGCTAAACTCCCCCACTCCTCTCAGAAAAAAATACATGCAGAAGCGGTTCAGGTTCTCCATTCAGAATCTGCCCAGGTTCAGACATTAAATAGTCTGTAAATAGTCTGCCCAGGTTCAGACATTAAAGCGGAAGAGCATTACATCCCCGTCCTGAACCTCATACTCCTTCCCTTCCTGACGCATCTTGCCGGCCTCTTTTGCCGCTTTCTCTGAACCTAGTTCAACATAGTCATCATAGGCAATGGTCTCTGCGCGGATAAACCCACGCTCAAAATCGGAGTGGATCACACCGGCAGCTCCTGGAGCTTTGGTACCCTTCTCGATGGTCCATGCTCTGACCTCCTTCGGTCCGGCCGTAAAATAGGTGATAAGGCCCAGCTTCTCATAAGCCGCGCGGATCAGTCGGTGCAGGCCTGAGCTCTCGATGCCCAGCTCCTCAAGAAACATCTCCTTCTCTTCATCATCGAGCTCCGCAATCTCCGCTTCGATACTGGCGCAGAACATCACCACCTGGTCATCGTGTTCACTGGCAATCTCTCTGACCTTGTCCACATAGGCATTCCCCTCGTTGACATCCTCCTCCGCTACATTGCAAGCGTAGAGAACCGGCTTGTCCGAGAGAAGAAACAGGTCTCTGAATAACTGACGGTCATCATCGGAGATGTCAAAGTTTCTGGCTGAATGTCCTTCGGAGAGATGTTCCTGCAGTTTTTCGACAACGGCCGCCTGGGCAACGATGCTCTTGTCCCCGCTTTTCGACTGCTTTTTCAGGTTGGCAAGTCTCTTCTCAACCGTCTCCAGATCTTTAAGAATCAGTTCGTCCTCAATGATATGGATGTCTCGTTCAGGATCGATAGAACCCTCTACATGGATAATATCCGGATCATCAAAGCAGCGCACGACGTGGAGAATCAGGTCTACTTCCCGGATATGGGAGAGAAACGCATTGCCCTTCCCCTTCCCTTCGGAAGCCCCTTTGACCAGCCCGGCAATATCCACAAATTCGATCGTCGCCGGCAGTGTGGTTTTTGGAGTGACCAGACCGGCAAGCTTTTCAAGCCGCTCATCAGGGACTGGCACCAGACCGACATTCGGATCTATGGTACAGAATGGAAAGTTTGCCGACTCGGCACCGGCATTGCTCAGAGCGTTAAACAGCGTCGACTTACCCACATTGGGAAGCCCGACTATACCACATTTAAGATTCATAATATCTGCGTATTCAGAACATTCAGAGATGGTTCAGCCCGTTCTGTTGGACAGACTGACGTGTGTCACATTTATATGTATATGCAATAGGTGTTGATGAGAGCCTGATACGAGGTTGTCTGCAGGGGCATCAGACACTGTAAATAATGAATCAATGAGAAAAACAGCTCAATGAGGCTACGACTTTCGAGGGGTTTCGATGAGCCCCCTCCCCCGTTTCTCGATCCTTCCGTCTGCCTTCAACTCCTCCAGTGCCGCATCGAGAATGCCATTAACGAACTTCCCACTCTTTTGTGTGGAGTAATCCTTGGCCATTTCAATGGCTTCATTAATGGTGACCTTGATCGGAATATCGTCAAATCGCAGGAATTCACAGAGAGCGACCCGCAAAATCAACTTGTCGATCACCGCGAGTCGATGGATCTCCCAGTTTCGAATCTGATTTTCGATCATCACATCGAGTTCATCCTTCATGTCGATGGTTCTGAGGAACAGCTTCTCAGCGAACTTCAAGGCCTCCCGGTCCTCCCCCAGTTTCTCCTTGAGAATATAGGTGCGAATTTCTGAAGGAGGGTTCTGCCCGACTTCCAGAGCATACAGACTCTGGAGCACAACTTCCCGTACAACTCTGCGGTTGATCATAACATCCTTTCAATTTAATTCCCGTAAAATACGAATGTTACTTGTGAGCTAAAAACGGACTGGCAAATATCTAACTGAGTTGCCTTAACATGTTGCAGTAGTTTCCGGCTGAACCAGGTATCCATACCTGTTCCGTTTATTGGTCGTTACCCCATTGTTTATACAAAAAATCCTAATTGATGTTGAACTCAGCGACTCTATTCAAAATTTTCAGATCCTGGCTGCTGAAACTGTTCTGGCCCTGGTTCAAACGGGAGGTCTGGCCCGGCCTGCGCATCTACATTACCGAATTGCTGGTCCTGATGGCGAGCGATATGATCAGACGAACCAGGGATAACTACAACCGGAAGGGCCAATCCAGAGAGGAGATGATCTCCAGGAAGATCGAAGAGGCCGATACCAAAGCCGCCGAGAGCTCCGATCAATCCGAGATTGAGAAGCAGAGAGCGGTTGCCCAGGTCTGGAGAGAGGTCGCGGAGATGTATCGACAGGAGAATGAGGAGCTTCAGCAGGAGCTCGATGAGATACGTGATTCTTCTGTTGAGAATACAAAAAAGGTTCTTGATGGTATTCGGCTGAACCTTGATAAAAACGATCAGGGGGAGCGGTCGGTGACTCTATCCATCAATGAGAATCGTCAGGTTCTGAAACTGCCCGATCCATCTGAGCTGAGTGATGAAGACGACTCCTGAGCGGAGCTGCTGAGGATCCTTAAGACCCTGGATGACAATCTTGGCTGAAGTTATTATACTGGACCCCTGCTGAGGGATGACTGCCATACGCACATCTATTTTTCGGACTGAGAGACTGGCAGGTCTGACGGGGAATTCATGAATATTTACACCATTTACGCTCAAATTTTCAAAATCTGGCGGCAGAAGCGTATGGATCTTTTCGAATCCATTATACAGCCAGACGAGGAGGATCTTGTGCTGGATGTGGGCGGTTATCCCGCTACCTGGACGTCGAGACCCCAGCTCACGAAGAGAATCGATTGCCTGAATCTGCACACTTTGAGCTGGGACCCATCAGCTGAACCGGATTACAGGATCACGACATCAATCGGGGATGGATGTGAGCTTTCGTATGAAGATGCATCCTATGATATTGTCTTCTCAAACTCTGTCATCGAACATGTCGGGGACTGGAAAAGACAACAGGCTTTTGCACGTGAAGTGAGAAGAGTGGGAAAAAGACTGTGGATCCAGACACCGGCTTATGAGTGTCCGCTGGAGCCTCACTACTTTGCACCCTTTGTGCACTGGTTACCTGTTCGGGTCAGGCGGCGCGTCTTAAGATGGTTAACGCCATGGGGGTGGATGCAGAGACCCACTCAGGAGAAGGTTGATGAAACTATTGCCACCACCCGTTTACTTACCAAAAGAGAGGTTGAGCAGATTTTTCCCGATTGTGTGGTGATGACGGAGCGTCTGTTCGGCATCTTTCCAAAATCCTATATCGCCTACCGTGCAAGCGTGCCTTTGAGCAGTTGAGGCGGAATATTGGATCGAACCGCGTATGTTATAACATGCGAGATCAATAATTTATCAATAGCTAACTTATCAATTGCTCAGACTTCCTCGATGATTCAGGTCTTACATGCTCTTCTTCGAAATCCAACTGTAAATGACCTGGTTCAGAAATCAAGGCAGGAGTATGCTGATTTGCTGTGCCTCCAGCTGAACATAATGCTTCAAGTCTAATTAATCTGATACATCATCTTATGGGACGACTACCTGTTATCTTGCTTCTATCAGTAATTATTGCAAGCTGTGGCACAATAAGCCCGATGGAAAAAAGCACATCGGTTACAGGAATGGATTTCCGCCCCTTTACAGAGCGAGGTTTCTTCATGACTCCTGAAAAGTATGCTGGGGATTATGAGCCAAAGGGATTAATCTATGTTACGCTTTGGCCACATGTGCTTAAGGCGGGAGAACCTGGTCTGCCCGGCACAGCCTATAAGCGGCATAGTATAAACCGTAACTGGAATATCGAAGAGTTAGAACTGGAAGAAGCATTAGAGGAGGCTTATCAAGTAGCTATCCAGATGGATGCTGATGCTCTGGTAGATATGACTGCCATTCCTGTCTCCAGAAGGAATGGTGGGATTGAAGTAGAGGGCATTGAAGTGTCTGGCTTCGCCATAAAGAGAAAATAACAATGGTATCAATCCTCAGGGACAATCGAAGAGGAGTAACTGAGTCAGTGAAGTAGTTCTTGCACGCTGAAACATATTAGCAACTTTAACCGTTAACTCAGTATCATATTAAGCCTTCACAGTAATAGTCTCGCCATGATGAATCATATAAAAAAGGTCTTCCGTGCCTGGATCATGTTTATCGCAGGGCCAGTCGCTCCACGCTTCGATTATATGAGCATGGGAAATCCATGGGAAAAAGTTGGTTCGTATATCCAAGGAGCAATGGACACTGTAAAGGACTCTGAGGAGTACAAAGAGGCAAAATATGATGCTCTACGCAATGACTATGAGCAAAAAAAGCAAAAAACAGAAGACCTCGAGCACACTTGGAGAAAGCACACCGTCACAAACTGGCCTTAGCTACCTGGGCCAATCCCCCCGCCCCAGGCTTTCGCTCAATATGAGCGAACTCTACCCGGGTCCGCTGATCGAATCTTATCAATGGCGGAATACCAGCAAAGGCATGACCATGCAATGGCACGGTCAGAACAGTCGTTCTACTACCGTGGGAAACTCTTGTCCTATTGTGTCATACTTATCGTTTCCACCGCTGCCATAGGAGCGGGTACATATCTTATCGTTAAGGGACATAGCGCCACTGGAATTGGCATGATCCTGGGCTCTCTCGCCACATTCGCGGGAGCCATTATTTACAAAAGAGAGGGGAAGTAATGGCATCAAAGGTGGCAAGTACCATCACCAGTTGATTTTTCCCAAGAAATAGATAATCGGACAGAGCTCAAGGCACTCGAGGGTCTACACACACATCAATGGCTGAGAAGACGATGATAGAGCTGAGAACGAGAGCTGCAATAGCGTTACGACCATTTTATAAAATGTGGTAAAATATCACCTTTCAGGGAGAGCGTGAGAAAGGCTCCAAAACATGCTTGATCTACATTTAGTCACTGTAATGGAGGTGGGTGCTACTGGATTCGAACCAGTGACCTCTACCGTGTCGGGGTAGCGCTCTAAACCAACTGAGCTAAGCACCCATTCTCATGAAGAGTTCAAATATAGCCATGTTTATAATTATTACACAACCCAAAAACAGGCTATTCATGCAGCTCCACCACTAACATCTCTGTGCAACACCTCCAGTTGCAGCAAAAACCTCACTGCTGATCAATGTGTTGCTATCATCATTCAATGTATAGTGCCCAGTGTTAAATCAGAGTACAGTGCCCAGCATTAACGTATCAGAGTGCAGTGGTCAAATTTAATTTATAGCGATCATACTGTCAGCTTCTGATATTTCAGCACTATCTGATAAATCAGATGAAAGCGATCCTTACTTTAGGAGATCGTTGCGAAATTTATATTTTTACCGATAATCCGTGATCTACCATGAGTAAGTGGTTCAGGCGTAACCATTTCACAAAAAGGATAATTATTCACCCACCCCCAATCATATGACTCTGAAACCAATGAAAAGTCTGCTTCCACTGGCTATGCTGGCGATCATGTTTTTCGCCGTAACAACTGCGTGTACCGATACACGGGCTGATGTGGAGTCAGCAGAACAGTCAGGCCAGAACGAGTTCACCTCTCTCTTCAACGGCGAGGATTTTACAGGCTGGATCGTCCCGGAAGGTGACAACGGGCACTGGAGAGTAGTTGACGGAGTGATCGATTACGATGCCATGAGTGAAGCGCCAGGTGACAAGAACCTCTGGACCGAGAAAGAGTATGGTGATTTCGTACTCCGGCTTGACTGGAAAATCAAAGAGACCCCTTTTGTCAATCACAACGTCCGGATTGTCCGTCCTGATGGCAGCCATAAAAAAGATGAGAATGGGGATGACATTCTCATTTCGGTCCCCGATTCCGACTCCGGTCTCTACCTGAGAGGAATGCCTGAAGCCCAGATCAATATCTGGAGCTGGCCTGTTGGATCTGGTGAAGTGTACAGTTACCGTCTCAATCAGGATCTGTCGCCGGAAGTTCGTGCAGGAGTGACACCTCGCATCAACGCGGATAACAACATCGGAGAGTGGAACACCTTCGAAATCACCATGCAAGGTGACCGTTTGACAGTTGTATTGAATGATCACACGGTGATAGAGAGTGCCCAGCTTCCGGGAGTCGCCGAGCGTGGACCTATCGCTCTGCAGCATCATGGCAGCAAGCGGGATGGAGAGTGGGTCAGCTCTCCCAGTTTGGTCCAGTTCAGAAATATCTCCATTCGTGAACTCTGATTTCAGAAACTAAACCACATTCACAATGCTTACTCTACGTACTACCTCACTCCCCTTTCTCCTGACGCTTTTTACCATCTCATGCATGAACAGTCCAGCTACGCAAGGCCAGAATCAGGATCCGGAACTCACTGAAGTGTGGGAGCCTCAACCCGAACAGGTGGAGCCCATGGACATCTTTAAGGACCCTCCCGCCGATGCCACGGTTCTCTTTGACGGTACATCGTTTGATCATTGGGAATCTGCAAACGGTTCAGACGTAGAGTGGATCCTCGAGGATGGTGCCATGACCGTCAAAGCGGGAACCGGAGCGATCAGAACACGTGACAGCTTCGGAGATGTCCATCTCTATATTGAATGGCGCGCTCCTGAAGTGATTGAGGGTGAAGGCCAGGGACGCGGCAACAGCGGCATCTTTCTGCAGGATCGCTATGAGCTGCAGGTGCTGGATAACTGGAACAATCCGACCTATGCCAATGGGATGGCGGGAAGTATCTACAAGCAGCATATCCCGCTGGCAAATCCTGCCAAACGACCGGGTGAGTGGCAGACTTACGAGATATTTTTCAAAGCTCCGATCTTCAATGATCAGCAGGAGCTTGAGGAGCCGGCCCGAATGACGGTGCTGCTGAACGGTATCCTTGTCCAGAACAATGTTGAGATTTTCGGAACCACGGTGTTCCGCGGACGCCCATCTTACGAGTATCATCAGAAGGACAAGATCCAGCTGCAGGACCACAGCAATCCGGTCAGTTTCCGGAATATCTGGATCAGAGAGCTGAATGAGGAGATCATCCAGGCTGACGGCATCTCCCCTCAATGATTTAACACTGTTTTGGTGCGTTCAGGAGCCAGGAAAAGCTGTTTAACAGTTAGGCTGGATTTTTCTTATTTTAAGCTTCCTTGAACGCATTAAGGGATTCTAATCCTCCGATCACTCTAGATCATTTTATTCTAGAACATTCATCTAGAACATTTAACAGTACAGAGACATCGAGCGACTATCAGTCAGAACATATTTTTTTAACACACTCCATGCCCGAAGACCAACTTACGCTCACCTTTCCTGACGGTACCTCCAGAACATTTCCACGAGATATTACCGGTTACGACGTTGCGGAGTCCATCTCCAAAGGTCTTGCCAGAAATGCTCTGAGTGTGACGGTCGACGGTGAAATTCTGGATCTCGACAGGCCGATCACATCAGACGGTGAGATCAGAATCAACACCTGGGACTCAGATGAGGGGCAGTACACCTTCTGGCACTCTTCTGCCCACCTGCTGGCTGAAGCGGTCCAGGAGCTCTGGCCTGAAGCCAAATTCGGTATCGGACCTCCCGTAGAGAATGGATTCTACTACGACATAGATTTTGGTGATGTGACCATAGGGCCCGAGGATCTGGAGGCGCTGGAGAAGAAGATGCTCGAGCTGGCCAGAAAGAGATCCACTTTTGAGCGAAGGGAGGTCACCCGGGATGAGGCTCTGGAGTTTTATGAAGAGAAGGAGAATGAGTATAAACTCGAACTGATCCGGAACCTGGAGGACGGAACCATCACCTTCTATACGCAGGGTGAATTTACCGATCTCTGCAGAGGGCCGCACATTCCTGATACCGGCCTGATCAAGGCGATCAAACTGACCTCCATTGCCGGTGCATACTGGCGGGGGAGGTCGGAGAACCGGCAGCTTACCCGTATTTATGGTATCACCTTCCCGAAGCAGAAGATGCTTCAGGAGTACCTTGAGCAGCTTGAAGAGGCGAAGAAGCGGGACCACAAGAAGCTGGGCCGTGAGCTGGGGATCTACATGATGGATCAGCTGGTGGGGAGCGGTCTGCCCATGTGGCTGCCCAACGGCACCATTATCCGGCGTCAGCTTGAGCAGTTTCTGAGGCAGTTGCAGATTGATCGCGGTTATCGGGAGGTCATAACACCCCATATCGCCAAAGTCGATCTCTACAAGAAATCGGGACACTACCCCTACTACAAAGACTCCCAGTTCAATCCGATGGAGGTGGATGAGGATGAGTATATGCTCAAGCCGATGAACTGCCCCCACCACCACCAGATCTACGCCAGTGAGCAGCACAGCTACCGGGATCTGCCTCTCCGTCTGTCGGAATACGGTACCGTCTACAGGTATGAGCAGTCAGGGGAACTGAATGGACTTTCACGGGTTCGTGGATTTACCCAGGATGATGCCCACATCTACTGTACCCATGATCAGTTGAAGCAGGAGATCAAACATACCATTGAACTGACGCAGACCGTTTTCGGTACGTTTGATATGCCGGTCGACATACGTCTCTCCTGGCGTGATGACAATGAGGAGAAGTATGGCGGAGACAGCGAGTACTGGGAGCGGGCACAGCGTGAGATCAAGGAGGTTGCTGACGAGATGGGGCTGACCTACACCATTGCTGAAGGTGAAGCCAGCTTCTATGGACCCAAGATCGACTTTATCATCCGCGATGCCATCGGAAGAAAGTGGCAGCTGGGCACGGTACAGGTTGACTATGTCATGCCGGAGCGGTTCGATCTGACCTACGTCGGTTCAGACAATGAGAAACACCGGCCGGTGATCATCCACCGGGCCCCTTTCGGGTCGATGGAGCGTTTTGTCAGTATTCTGATTGAGCATGTGGCAGGAAATTTCCCGCTCTGGCTCGCACCGCTGCAGGCCAAAGTGATTCCTGTATCTGACGATTTTCTGGATTATGCGGACTCCTGTGCAGATGAGTTGAAGAAGCGCGGCTTCCGGGTCGAGGTGGACCGGCGGGGAGAAAAAGTCGGAGCCAAGATCCGGGATGCCGAGACATCGAAGATCCCCTATATGCTCATCGTTGGCGAACAGGAGGAGCAGAATCAGACCGTTTCTGTACGCAGACATACCTTCGGGGATATTGGATCTTTTCCATTTTCTGCGTTCATTTCAAAAATAGAGGATGAGGTGGCCAATAAGGAGATGCCGCCTGAACCTGAAGAAGAACTACACAATTCCAACTAAATATATTTGAGGCTACTATCGCAAACAGAAGACCATCACGACCACGCCGGAAAAGGGACTCCGATCGTCCCAATATCAATGAAGAGATCCGGGCAAAAACAGTCCGGGTTATCAAGCCGGACGGCGACCACGATGTGGTCGATACACGACAGGCTCTTGAAATAGCCAGATCACATAAAATGGATCTGGTGGAGATCGCCCCTGATGCCAGACCCCCCGTCTGCAAGGTGATCGACTTCGGGAAGTTCATGTATGAGAAAAAGAAGAAGGAGAAAGAGGCCAAGAAGAAGCAGCACACCATGCAGGTCAAAGAGCTGCGATTCCGGCCCAACACCGATGATCATGACCTGGAGTTCAAGCTGAGACATGCCAGAAGTTTTCTGAAGGATGGCGACAAGGTCAAGGCTACCGTACAGTTTCGGGGACGTGACATGCTCTATACCGAGAAAGGTGAAGAGCTTCTCTCCGGCCTGGCTGAAGAGCTCAGCGACATTGCATCTGTCGAATCACGACCTACTCTGGAAGGGCGGCGGATGATCATGATCCTGACACCGGACAAATCATAGATGAATGATCATGATTTGATTTCCGGACTCTTGAATCCTGACACCGGACAAATCATAAATGCATTGTGATCCAGAGTTAAATCCTCTATCTTGAGGCCTTTCCAAAATTTCATGACAAGTGGACTGTTATGCCCAAAATGAAATCCAGAAGTGGTGCCAGAAAGCGTTTCAAAGTGACCGCTAGCGGTAAGATCAAACGAAAAAGAGCTTTCAGAAACCACATTCTTACCAAAAAAAGCAGCAAGCGGAAACGTCAGCTTCGTCAGGAGGCCTATGTGGATCCTGCCAATGAGAAGGCGATCAAAAAACTGATGCCTTACGGTTCCTGATCCTCAGCAGCAGGCTGACCGGGAACACCCGGTTCTGATAACGCCTTTGCAGCTTGATGATCGGGAGCGTGACACGCTCTATCTGCACTCGACATACTTACATTTAACCAAACGTTTAAAAAATGCCACGATCCAGAAATCTGGTGGCTTCCCGTCGCCGTCGCCGCAAAATTCTAAAGCAGGCGAAAGGCTACTGGGGCAGACGTAAAAACGTTTATACCATTGCTAAAAACGCGGTAGAGAAGGGACTGCAGTATCAGTACCGCGACCGGAAAGTCAGAAAAAGAAACTTCCGAAAGCTCTGGATAATCCGTATCAACGCTGCTGCCCGACTCAACGGGACCACCTACGCCCGACTGATTCACGGAATGAAGACCAATGGAATTGAAATTAACCGGAAGATGCTGGCGGATATCGCTGTCCATGATCCGGAGACCTTCTCAGCCATTGTCAAAGAGGCCCTGAATTGATTTGAACCTATTCAGAAACCGGCAGATCTGATTTCAGGTTTGCCGGTTTTTTTTTGGCTTCACCCTCTGGGCTCGCCCGAAATCACCCTCGGGTCAAGCCATGGCTTCACCTTCGTTGCCTGGTACCACCATCCCCCAGGCTTCACCCTCGGGAATCACTTGCAGGCACTCCATCACCTTCAGAGCGTCGTGGTTCGATCCCGGAGAATCACTCCCTAATGATAGCAGATCATGATTGAAGAGATTGAGAATCTTGAAGCAGAAATAGAGACCACAGAGATTGATGACAGCAGCGGTCTGGAGGAGTTTCGGCTGAAATATCTCTCCCGGAAGGGGCAGATCCAGTCACTTTTTGCCAAGATCGGTTCAGTCCCCCCGGAGGATCGGGCTACCGTCGGGAAGCGGATGAATCAGCTAAAGAAGTTGGCTGAAAGCCGCTATGAAGAGAGCAAGGCTGCTGTTGAAAACAGAGAAGATCGTCAGTTTCTGCCTGCAGAGGATATCACACTACCTGTTCAGCCCGCCTATCGAGGCTCGCTCCACCCGCTGACACAGACACTCGACGAGATGAAGCAGATCTTTCTCCGTCTCGGGTTTGATGTCTCAGCTGGACCCGAAATTGAAGACGATTTTCACAACTTTACCGCTCTCAATTTTCCCCCGGATCATCCGGCCCGGGACATGCAGGACACGTTCTTCGTCCGTAAAGACGAGGAGAGTGGCAGTGATGATCTGGTGATGCGGACCCACACATCCCCCGTACAGGTCCGGCTTATGGAGAAGGCCCGCCCCCCAATCAGATCGGTGATGCCCGGCAGAGTCTACCGGAACGAAGCCGTAACTGCCAAGTCCTACTTCCAGTTCAATCAGATGGAGGGACTCTATGTAGACCGAAGAGTCACCATGGGTGAGCTGATCGAGACACTGGTTATGTTTGCCCGCCTGATGTACGGCAGTGATGTCCGGTACCGTGTGCGACCCTCCTTCTTCCCTTTTACAGAACCCAGTATCGAGATGGATATCTGGTGGGGAAGCTGTAAAGAGGGGCAGTGGCTTGAAATACTGGGAGCCGGCATGGTGGATCCCGACGTCTTCAGGGCTGTGAATCTCGATCCCGAAGAGGTGACCGGGTATGCATTCGGTATGGGCGTTGACCGGATTGCGATGCTCCGCTACGGCATTGACGATATCCGGACGCTCTATGAAAATGATATCCGTTTTCTGAACCAGTTCAGCAACTGACACAGACCAACCGACCACAGACATGAAGATCTCCTGTAACTGGCTAAAGAACTACATCTCTACAGATCTCGACACGGAAGAGATTGCCGACAAACTCACTCTCATCGGCCTGGAGGTCGAAGAGATGGAGACAACCGGCTTCAACCCGGACGGCTTTGTCGTCGGAGCGGTAGACCGTGTTGAGGAACACCCTGACGCCGATCGTCTCCGGATCTGCCACGTTGATCTGGGCTCAGAACAGGTCCAGGTGGTGTGTGGAGCCCCCAATGTTGCGGCGGGACAGAAAGTACCGGTCGCGACTGTCGGCTCAGAGCTCCCTCCATCCGGAGAGGAGAAGAAGCCGTTCAGGATCCGAAAAGCCAAACTGCGCGGTGTGGCATCAGAAGGGATGATCTGCTCCGAGTCGGAGCTTGGAATCAGCGACGATCACAGCGGTATCATGGTTCTTGATGAGTCGATCCCTGCAGGTACCCCACTGTCCGAAGTTCTCGATCTGGAGGAGGATACGATTTTTGAGATTGGGCTCACCCCAAACCGGCCCGACGCCGCCAGCCATCTGGGTGTCGCCAGAGATCTCGCTGCTGCCCTTGGCAAGCCACTGGAGAGCCCGCTTGCTGAACCTGTGGAGCTGAACCCCCTGGATGAATTCTCTGTAGAGATCCGTGATACGGAGAAGTGCCCCCGCTATGTGGCACGCATTGTCCATGGCGTCACGATTGGCGAATCACCACAGTGGCTTCAGAAGCGTCTGAGGAGCATTGGGCTGCGTCCGGTCAACAATGTGGTGGATGCCACCAACTTCATTCTGCATGAGTGTGGTCAGCCGCTTCACGCATTCGATCTGCAGCATCTGGCAGATAACAAGATTGTCGTAAAGACATATGATCAGGAGATGACCTTCCGGACGCTCGATGAGGTCGAGCGCAAGGTGCCGGCAGGGTCCCTCTTTATCTGTGATGGCGAGAAGCCAGTTGCCCTCGCCGGAGTGATGGGGGGACACAATAGTGAAGTCTCCTCCGGTACCCGCTCAGTTCTGATCGAAAGCGCCTGTTTCAATCCCACCTCAATACGGAAGACCTCCCGCAAGCTGGGACTGCAGACGGATGCCTCCTACCGGTATGAACGGGGTGTTGACCCCAATCTGGCCCGTAAAGCTGCCGACCGGGCTGCAACACTGATTGCCGAACTTGCCGGTGGAGAGGT
>Ga0209487_1000976_pt1 | contig 24763 bp, 23 predicted proteins | sample Poulit2012_FD_187524 | JGI IMG/M metagenome (GOLD analysis project Ga0209487, IMG submission 187524) | Agricultural soil microbial communities from Georgia to study Nitrogen management - Poultry litter 2012 (SPAdes) (version 2) | ecosystem: Environmental > Terrestrial > Soil > Agricultural land...
ACTCCAACGCACTCGCTCCTCGAATCCTCTTTCTCGGAGGGTACGGTGCCGGCCAACGGTAACCTTCACCTCACCCTCAGAGGTGAACTTGAAGGCATTAGATAGCAGATTTTCCAGTATCTTTGAAACCTTGACACCATCAGTGAGCAGGGGAACTGGCTCGGGGGGGGACTCTACTCGGAACTCGATCCCACTCGGCGCGGGACCGACGACCTCTAACGCTCGCTCGAGGAGATCAACAGCGTCCTCCGATGAGAGGTTGATTTCAACTCTTCCCAACTTGAGGTGCGAGAGCTCGATCAGGTCAGTGATCAGCTTGAGTAGCACATTCGCAGCCCTCTCCATCTTTTCGAGTGCAGCTTCCTGGCCCTCTGTGACAGGCCCGGCGTGGCCGGCTGCGATGAGATAGTTGTAGCCGAGAACAGCGGTCAGTGGGGTCCTGAGCTCGTGGCTCATATTGGCCAGGAACTCATCCTTGAGCCTCTGTGCCTCTTCTGCCTGCGCGATTCGGTGCTGGAGTTCCTCATTCTGGCGCTGGAGCCGTTCATTGGCGTGATGCAGGTCATCGATCATCTGCGCCCGCTCGGCTGTGGCTGCTAGCTGAGCCGCTACGAGAGAGAGGAGGCGTAGCTCTTCCTCCCCGAAGTGATGGGGCTCGGTGAAGTAGAAGCTGAGGGCGCCAGCCACCTCATCTCGTACCTCTAGTGGGAGTGCTATCATAGAGCTGAAACCGAGCTCACGAGCCGGGTCCCACCAATCCTGCATCGAGAGGTCCGAAAAAACGTCTTCTGTGGTGACCGGCCTCCTCTCCTCGACAGCCCTACCGGTTGGACCTCGGCCGACCCTGATCCTGAGCTGCCCAAGGAATCTAGCCGAGGCCTGCGGCCAATTCTGAGCGCAGACTAGACGAAGGAGATCGGGATCGGAATCATCCCGTAAAAAGACCGAGCTGAAGGAGGCATCGACGAGGGCAGTAACGCGAGAGAGGGCTAGCCGGTAGACCTCGAGTGGAGTCGTTGCCGAAAGGAGAGCTTGTGCGATCTCGTGGGCGATCTCCAATTCCCGTTCCCGCAAGGCCTCAGCGGATGTCATGCTACTCATCGATCAGGTGCGTGATAAAATAGGGTGCAGGCATCTCTAATATCAGGGCTCGGCATGCACTGCAGCGATTCCGAGGAGGACTTCTCGAATGAATAGGTAGCTACTCTCTTGACTCGACAAGGCCACTACTCTACTGTATCGACCATGATCGCTGTCGTATCGGCCGGTCCAGGTGATGGAGAGAGCGCTCACCGGCCCCTATAGAATTGCGGCAGCTGAGGGGGTGCGCAAGTGAGCACACCCTGAGATAGGCGTGCCCGGCACGCCAACTATACCGCGGTTTGCCTCCCGCAATGGTGCGGGTGTGCTCAACTTCTTCACAATGTTTCATACGACTAGGGGGCAAGACCATGAACAAGTCGGAACTCGTTCAAGACCTAGCAGAGAGCACTGGACTCTCCAAGGCCGATGCACAGCGCGCTGTCGATGCACTCTTCAACACTGAGGGAATCATAGCTCGCGCACTCCAGCGCGGCGACAGGGTCCAGATCACTGGTTTCGGCACCTTCGAGACCCGGACCCGCAAGGCCAGGACAGGGCGTAACCCTCGGACCGGTGAGGAGATCCAGATCGCTGCCTCTGTCACCCCTGCTTTCCGAGCGGGGAAGGGCTTGAAGGACGCGGTCAAGTAAGGGATAGCCCCAACCTATACGGGACTGGAGGACCGTCCTCGGCCTGATCGAGACACGTGTGTCCTCCAGTCTGCTATCCCCAACCTCCATCCGGTTAGAGTTGCTCCTCAGCGAGTGGGGGTATCACGGGGGCCACGTGCGATCCGACGTCCGCCACGCCCTGTGCCGCCGCGCCTGCCACCCGCTGATGGACCTCTCCTATCGAAGTCCACTCGCACACTCCGTCCCTTCAGGGTGATCCCATTCACAGCCTGGATGACCCGGGGCGCGATCTCACTCTCGACCTCTACGATCGAGAAGGTATCCCTGATCTCTATCTTCCCTATCTTTGTGCCGCTGACCTGCGCCTCACCTGTGATAGCGCCCACGAGATCACTAGGGACAATACCATCTCGGCTCCCGACTCCGACGAAGAGCCGGACGAAGGGTGCGCTAGGCGTTGCGACTCTGACCGCACTGGGTCGCACCGCTGCGGGACTAATCTCACTCACCGCTGGCGTGGATCGTCCACCGACCTCTGCTGGTTGACGGCGCCGCAAGAGTGCGCTAGCCGCAGCTGCGACCTCTGCAGCTGAAAACTCCCTAAAAAGAGGATCCAGGATCAGGAGCTGAGCGGCGATATCTTCTTCCTCGAGAGCCTTCCTCAGACGGGCCCTGTACTCTGTCACCTCAGGTGAGACCTCGTCGAGGCCAGTCGTTGTAAGCCTCAACTCAGCACCTGCAGCGCGCCCAATCGATCTGAGGTGTGCCAGCTCTCGTGAGGTCGCCAGGACCGTTCCCCCATGTTCATGGCGCGCCCTTAGCGACTCGGGATCGAAGGGCGGCTCGAAGCTGATGACTAGAGCATCAGCGGGAGGATCGACGACCTGAGTCACGACGATGACCCCTCTATCGGCGCTCTCTTCCGGCCCCGCCTCGTCCTCAACACTACTCCGAACAGAGAAGCCACGGAGCTCGAGGTCGGCGATCACATCCTGTACAGTTCGCTCACTCCGCACATAGACGACTCGCTCACGACCCGGTTCACCGCGCGCCAGGAGACGAGCTAGTGCCTCCGATCGTTCCCACTCGGAGACGACCTGATAGTCGAGGCGGAAAGCCGGCTCTACTGCCTGGTCGGCTCTATCCTCACCGATCGGACTGGGCGGTATCCTAAGGGCTCGGCGGAGGTAACGCTCAGCGTAATCATCGACCTGAGGACTCATCTCGGCTGTCAGGATGATACGCTGTGTATCTCGTGGGATGAAGCTGGCCACAGTGTCTAGGGCTGTCCCTGCACCGAGAGCGAAGATAGCCGAGGCCCCATCGACTACGAATATCCCGATCTCATCTAAATTGAGCCTAGAGCGCTCGATCGCCTCGACGGCAAGTGCAGGTGTGGAAAAGAGAACCTCAGCATCTGTACCCCCCTCCCCCGCTACCCAGCCCCCGTCGAGCGCTGCGATTCTGAGGTCGAGCCCCCTGCCTAGCCGGGCAAGGGAGAGTGCTGAGCGTGTTGCGTCATCGGCGGTGGGGACAAGGACGAGGGCTCGACTGCCCTCCTCATCCTCATCTCCTACCCCTCTTCGTTCTCCCGCTAACCGGTCTAAAATGGCGAGGCCATATGCCGCCAGTGTCCCTGCACCGGGCGCTGCATGGACGAGTGCACTCCCACCGCGCCGCAATACAGGGATCGCCGCCCCCTGGATAGTTGTCGGTTCCCTATACCCCAACTCCGAGACTGCTGTAACGAGCTCCGGTCGCAGCCCCAGACCCTCGAATGTCTTGGCCATGCCAAATCCCTCAACATCGGTTGTCAATGTGAATCGTTCAATATAACAGGGTTGCCCCTCCGGTGCCCAGCCACCTATCTTCGTCTCTCGTCGGACAGGTGCCAACCATGGGGGCCTGCGACCATGTCGTCCGTCCCAGGGTCCCTCAGCCACTTTCGAGCGATCTCATCTGGAACCTGTCCGACCATTATCGATACACTAATCAGACCCAGATCTTCAGTCATCCTGCGCTGGATCCCACCACCACTGAAGGAGCGAGATGGAAAACATCCAGAATTGGCTCGGAGCGGCAAGCGACTTCGTTTGGGGCCTACCAATCATCATCCTACTCCTAGGCACGGGTGTCTACCTGACCCTACTCCTCCGCGGCCTACAGTTCCGCGAGTTGAAACACTCTCTCTGGCTCGCTCTCATCAAGAGGAAAGAGGAAGGGGGAGAGGGCGACATCTCCCACTTCCAGGCTCTGATGACCGCACTTGCAGCTACGGTCGGCGTTGGTAATATCGCCGGCGTGGCGACTGCTATCGCTGCGGGAGGACCGGGAGCTCTCTTCTGGATGTGGATCACCGGTCTCTTCGGGATGGCTACGAAGTACTCTGAGGCTGTACTCGGTGTCAGGTACCGTGAGGTAGATGACAAAGGCAATATGGCCGGTGGGCCGATGTACTACCTATCGAGGGGGATCGGGGGCAGAGTCGGCAAGTTACTAGGTGGCCTCTTCGCACTCTTCGCTATCCTCGCGTCCTTCGGAATCGGTAATATGGTCCAATCGAACTCAGTCGCCGATGCCCTGAGGAGCTCCTTCCAGATCCCACCCCTGTGGACGGGTATCGTGATCGCACTCCTTGCCGGTCTCGTAATAGTTGGGGGTATCAAGAGCATCGGGAGGGTGACGGGAATATTCGTGCCCTTCATGATCGTCTTCTATATCCTGGGAGGTCTAGTAGTCCTCGCTATCAACTGGCGCGGGATCCCAGATATAGGACGCTTCGTCTTTGCTGATGCCTTCACCCCGAGCGCGCCACTCGGTGCCTTCCTCGGTGCAACGGTGAGGGAGGGGATGAGGATGGGATTTGCTCGAGGTATCTTTTCTAATGAATCAGGCCTCGGATCAGGGGGGATAGCTGCGGCGGCAGCACAAACGACCTCACCTGTCAGACAGGGCCTCGTCTCCATGACGCAGACCTTCATCGATACGATCGTCGTCTGCACTATCACGGGTTTCACGATCATCGCTACTGGTGCTTGGTTGAAGACAGATCCAGGTAGTGGGTTGGCCCTTACCGGAGCGCCACTGACTGAGACTGCATTCAGGACTGGACTCCCCGGGAATTGGGGTGGTGCGATCGTCTCCCTAGGGCTCGCCTTCTTCGCCTTCTCTACGATCCTCGGCTGGGCCTATTACGGAGAAAGATCTGCTGAATTCCTCTTCGGGATCAGGGCGATAGCTCCCTATCGGGTGATCTTCGTCATCGGTATCTTTACTGGTGCTTTCGTACTCGAACTAGGTGATCTCTCCGGGTTCCAACTAGTATGGGACTTCAGTGATGTGATGAATGGAGCCATGGCGATCCCCAACCTCATCGGTCTGCTCCTCCTCTCCGGGGTCGTAGCTCGAGAGACGAGAGCATATCTAGAGGAGAGGGAGGGAGGACCAGAAGCGATGCAGGAAGAGTTGGTGGGTGATCGATCCTGAGTAAGATAGCTGGTCGACCCGACGATGCCCTGCCATTCCCTCGATGGCAGGGCATCGTCGTACCTTCATGTCGGTCCGCTGAAGCTCAGCGCTGGGGCTGATCCCCTGGCTGATAGGGAAGCTTGTTCAAGAGATACTGTGTCTCTATATCGATTCGCGAGGTTCGGACTTGGTCGGTCTCCGCATGGACGACCGTCTCGAACCCGGTCCTATGTGCGCGTATGGTCACCGTCCCATCCCGCCCCTTCATGGTGATAGAGTTTCGGTCCCTCGCAGTCGTCTCGAGGGGGATCCTTTCGGGCAGGATCTCCTCAGCGAGACTCAAGACCTCCCGTACACCGATCGCGGTGACCCGCTCGTATTCGGCCATTTCTCTTCAATCCCAGATCGTGTTGAACGAGTACTAGAACAATTGGTCGACGGAACAATTTGTATCTAGATCCTTCCCGTTGCAAGTGATCACAGCCCCAGCCTTCCAGGCGGAACACTTGTAGTAAGGGCGCCTGGCCCGGCCCACTCATAAGGCTTAGAGAGTCCGGTCCTGGCACATTGAATGCACCCAGAGAGTCGCTCCCGGGTTCCAACGGCTTCGGTGACATCCCAGATGGAGTTCTATGCCGACTGATCTGTCTGCTCTAGTGAGATCTGATGAGCAGAGTTCAGCTTCTGATTTCAGATCCACCAGTTGGGCCCTGCGCCTCCTCGTCGGCATCCTGCCGGCACTCTTTCTCGGGATAGCCCTGACCCCGATCTTCTTCCATCGTTCCAGTACATCCCCGGGTAGTAGGGGTGAGTTCCTCTTCACCCTCGTCCTGGCAGGGATGGCCGGTCTAGGGACTGCCTTCCTGAGTTGGAAATGTAGACACTATCGACTCCTAGCCGAACGTCTCCTTCGCCACAAATCTCAGGAGACAGAGTTCGTCGAACTCGCCTTCCGTCTGATCTCGGCGACTGAGAGGGAGGAGATCGCCGAGTGTATCGCCTCTCGGACTCTCGACCTGGCGGGGGTCCCAGGGGTCTTCGTCGAATTGGTAGACAATGAGGGTGGTGAGGTAGAGATCGTAGCTGCGGCGGGTCGTGGAGTTCCCGCGGCGGGCAATCGAGTCCACTTCGAGGCATCCACCTCGGCACGGGTCGCTGAGCATAGGCACCCTCAGCATATCGAGAGTGATGGTGGATCGAGCTCATACCGCGACACTCTGGAGAAGAGGATCGCTGCACCCCTTCGTAGTGGGGATGATGTCCTAGGCGCCCTTGTACTCGTGCCTCATCCTCCCAGCTCGGATATAGTCGATCTCGCGTCACATCGTATTCAGATCGTTGCCAATTTCGCAGCCCTCGCCTTTAGGCGCGTCGGGCTCCTCGAGGAAGCGAAGGCTCGCCGGAAGGAGATAGAGCGGCATCTCGAGAGTAAGGCACGGCTGATACGCGGTTTCACACACGATCTGAAAAACCCTATCGGTGCGATAGATGGCTATGCCCAGGTCCTGGAGGCGGGGATCAGGGGTGAGCTCGCACCAGCACACCGCGAGTATGTGGCTCGCATCCGGCAGGCGAACCGTTCTATGCTAGATCTGATCGATGATCTCGTCGAGCTCGCGCGAGCCGAGACCGGAGAGTTACGTATCGAAAGGAGGGAGATCGATCCGAGCAATCTGTTGGACCGAGTGCTCGATGAGTACCGGGCACATGCTGCTGCCCGAGGTCTGATCTTGGAGGCTCGCGGAGTCGAAGAGCTCCCCTCGATCGAGACTGACCCTGATCGTGTCAGACAGATCTTGGGCAATCTCCTCTCGAACGCTATCAAGTACACACCCTCCCCTGGCCGGGTGACTCTAACTGCAGGGCCCGCTACCCAAGGGAATGCCCCCGAGCCCGGTAAATGGTTCGCGATCTCGGTCTCTGATACTGGACCGGGTATCGACCCCTCGGCTCAGGTGGAGATCTTTGAAGAATTCACGCGTCTCTCACCCGATGACTATCAGGGTGCAGGACTCGGTCTCTCGATCAGTCGTCATATCGCGCGAGCACTCGGCGGGGAGCTGACGGTGGAAAGTGAGCCGGAGGTTGGTTCTACCTTCACCCTCTGGCTCCCTGCTCCTTGAGGAACCTTGACTCGACCACTAGGGTCCTGCCATTCTAGGCGTTGGAGTCTATATCGATCTTCATGAGAGGTAGCTCTCTGTCAGATAGAAAATGCGGGACCGTGAGGAGATCTGTCGCCTTTGGTCTCATCGTCTCACTGAGCCTGGGTGCGTGTTCTCCCGACCCCGAGCGACTCACCTGTACACCACCCATACCGACTGGGACCTTCCCCGACGAGATCGAGGAGGCCAGTGGAGTAGTCGCCAGCAGAAGATATCCAGGTGTCCTCTGGATAATAGAGGACTCGGGACATCCAAATGACCTGATTGCGATCGATTCCACAGGCGCGGTCCTTGGCAGGGTGAAGGTCGCCGGGGCGCAGAATATCGATTGGGAGGATCTAGCCCTCGGTCCATGTCCCGAGGGGAGCTGTCTCTACATCCCTGATACAGGAGACAATCTCCTCTCGCGGAGTGACCCGGTGATCTACCGTGTTCCTGAACCGTCTCCCGATGACGAGGTTACCGCCAAGGCGATAGCCTTTCCGATTCGGTATCCAGATGGCCCGCGCGATGTCGAAGCCTTCTTCATCACGCCCGACGGGGTGCCCTATCTGATCTCGAAGGGACGCAAACACCCTGTTGAGGTATATGAATACCCCCTCCCACTCCGCCCCGACACGACTATCGAAGTGATCGAGGTAGAGCGCCTCACCTCGAGCGGTGTACCCCTCCCCAATCAGGTCACCGGTGCTGATATCACCCCCGATGGCCGCTGGATCGGCGTTCGAACCTATAGCTCTCTCCAACTATATCGGTTCGGAGACAATGGAATGCTCCTACCCCAGCTCCCTGGCAATGGGATCGACCTCGAGCCACTGGGCGAGCCGCAGGGTGAGGGTGTGGCGATCAGGGACGATGGCACGATTTTCCTCGTCTCAGAGGGTGGACCTCCTGGGGTGCCCGGGATCGTCGGCAGACTCGAATGCGAGCTCAGATAGACCCCTTCTAGGGCATAGATGCTGCACGTATCATCAGAATAGAGGTGGTCCTAGTGAGCCATAAGATCGTGCGGGAGGATTCTTATGAGGGGTCGGTATCGCAACGACCACTACGAGGGATACTGGTCGGACCCTGAATTGGGATATAGACGAGCCCGGCGCCGAACCCCAAGATACCGCCCCTCGGGGAAGAGGCGTGATCGATATAGGCGATATGCAGGAAGGCACCCGCGCTACAGATACCAGTATATAGCCTACGATGCCGGTGCGTCCGAACCAAGACGCCGATCTAGGGGTTGGCGCCGATACCTCGACCGCATCGGACTCTTCAAAGAGAGGTCGCAGAGGAGATGGGGTAGGAGGGGGCAGGAATACGACCAGGATCTGATCACTAGAGGGCGTCGTTTCGCCAAGAAATATAAGGAGCCGATAGTTGGAGCAGCTCTCGCGGGTGTCTCTCTCCCGATGGCTCTCGGGGTCGCCGAGCCTGCTCAGGAATTGGAGGACGAGGAGGGCCGGACCCGGATCGGGGAAGCTCGGCTGACCGGCCGCCCCTTTCCGCGCTCTGATCTCGAGGAGGATGTCAGATCCCGTATCGCCTCGCTCAGAGAGGGACGGATCAGAGAGGCTACGATCGAGGGCGCGATGACGGCCTATAACATCTCGCGCAACCTCGCTGAACAGATCCATGACACCGCCGTTGCCAATGATATCGAGCCAGAGCTCGCCTTCGGACTCGTCAAGACCGAGAGCTCCTTCGATGATAGAGCGGTGAGTAATGTCGGCGCTCGAGGCCTGACGCAGGTGATGCCTCGGACCGCACGGTGGCTGAGGCCAGGGACGACGATCGAGGACCTCTACAACCGCAGCCTCAATCTCGACCTGGGCTTCGGATATCTGAGGGATCTGATCGATAAGTATGATGGAGACACTAGGCTCGCCCTCCTCGCCTACAATAGAGGGCCAGGGACAGTCGATCGGGTACTGAGTGAGGGGGGCGACCCCGACAATGGGTATGCCGACCTAGTCCTAGAGGGATATACCGATCTCTCCTGAGTCTAGATCGGATCTAAGGACGAATACCAAAAAGGGGGCTACCTCTATGGTAGCCCCCAGGATCCGCGGTCCAATCTCTCGAACCGATTCCTGCACTCAGACTAGTTCAGGAAGGGCTCGATACGCTCAGCAAAGCTAGTCCGGGCACGATGGAGACGGCTCTTCACAGTACCGAGATTGACACCAGTGATCTCAGCGATCTCCTCATAGCTCTTGCCCTCGAGCTCACGGAGCTTGAAGACGAGCTGATGGTGCTCAGGTAGCTCCTCGACCATCTTCTCGACGATCTCTTGGAGATACCTCTTACGATAGAGATCGTCAGGACGCATCGAAGAGTCCTCGAACTGGAGTGGTCTATGATCAGGCTCCCAGTTGGTCGTCAACTTCTGGAAGAGAACCAGTGGGCTCCTCGACCTATTGCGCAGCTCATTCTTCGCCAGGTTCGAGCAGATCGTATAGATCCAGGTCGAAAACTTCTTCGACTGATCGAAACGGTGTAGGTGACGAGTTACCCGGATGAACGCCTCCTGCACGAGATCTTCTGCACGATCACGGTCACCAGTCCGACGGGTGATGAAGTGGACCAGCTTGTCCCGGTACCGATCGTATAGCTCCGAGAACGCACCCGGATGGCCCTCCAGGTGAGCCGCTACGAGCTCCCCATCCTCCAGCGTCTGTAGCGGACCGCGGGTCCGCATCTTCGCGGTTGTAGTGGCCATCTCACTCCCCTTGAAAAAGGATTGGAAACATCGTCGTTTCCATTAGAAATGGGTGATCTCCACCCTCTCTCTCACTCTCTCCATTAGACGTCTAAATATAAAGAAAAATGCCCTCGAACTCAAGGGGTTCGGGGGCTCGAATGCCATCGTTTTCATACACTCTCAGGACCTGTTCGGTTCCCTTAGAGTTATCTGGATCTTGGTGTCGAGACCTTGGTTTTGGGGACCGTCATTGGCTACTGTCTATGCTGACTGGGTGGGGGAGATTCGTCGGTATCTCGACCTGGAGAAAGATATCATGGTGCACCTCCCATCCTGCGGCCTCTCTGAGCCGTGCCCTGTTGGCTAGTTTTTCTCCTTCCGCGGCTGGCATGCGGTCTAGCCTCCCTGTGAGGGTGAGGTCTTGGCCGGCTTCTGCCGGATGCCCTTGCCGAGCGAAGATGACCTCATCCTCATCGGTGAGGAACCAGAACCCGTCGTCGAGTGGCTCCCCGACGACGGTTCCACGCACTATGACCTTGAAGCCGATATCCTCGGGCCCCAACGGTAGGAGGTCGGCGATGGGGATGGGCTCTTCATTCTCATCGCCGGGCACCTCGAATCTTTCCTGTGTTGCGACTACATTCCCGATCTGGTCGGTCTCACCTGATCTCTCGATCCTCTGTACATCCATGAGCCATGAGAACCACCAGATCATTCCGGCGAGGATGACGATCCCGGCGAGCCAGGGGCCGACGACGCGCGAGTCGAGCCGGGACCGTCGTCTTCTCATTTACCCTACTCTTGCTGGCCGCTATCTGGTCTCGTGACTGGCGTCTCGGCCGCTGGGGCTACTGGTTCGGTGATGACTTCTATGGTCTCGCTCGTCGGTTCTTCTCTGGTATCGACGACTACTGTGATGATCCAGATGAGGAGGACGAGGATGATGAGGCCGATTATCCATGGCCAGATCCTCGGCCCCCGTCGTTCGACGTTGATATCGGCCACTTTTGTCCTCCACTCACCCCGTTAGATCCAACCTTGGTCTCTCTATTGGAGGTTGGGAGCAAAAGGCGTTCCTGGTCCCCCTCCTCGCCCTAGGGCTTACTCATTCCTCTTGCGTATCTGGACCCCTCTCTGAGCGAGGGCTCCGATATATGGATCTGCAGGAACGTATCTATCGGGTGTACCTGCGCCGGTCTTACTTATCGTGCCATCGACCTGCATCTGCCCGGTGATCGAGAGTGAGAACCCGGTCGTCCTCTCCATTGCACTAATCTGGTTCTCCTCATCGTAGAAATCGAGGAGTTCATAGATGATCTTGCGCTCCTCTCCCTGACTCTTCCCTTCGACTTCGACCCTGAGCGCGACGAGGTCCTGGCCCTCTGGGTTCTTCAGTATCGGCTCGACTGCGGAGATGAAGAGATCTCTTGGGACCACCTCATTCTCACCGACTCTGACCGGATCGAGATCGATCAATCCCAGCTCTCGGATTGCGCGCATGATCTCAGCGTGGCCAGGGTAGCGGAGTGTCTTGTACTCCATTGTTGGGATCGTTCCCTCATAGCTCCAGGGCATGACCGAGAGGCCACCTGCGGTATGGAAGGCCTCGAGGGTGCCCGCTGGCTCGGGGAACTCGATCATTTCGATCTCGGAGAGGGCCTCGACCTGTGCAGGCTTACCATCCCGTACGATCCATGAGAGGGTCGTATAGTAGTCGAGGACGCCATGGAGCGAGTATACGACCTGGTAATTGAGGGGTGGCTTTGGGTCTTGTGGTAACCCACCGACATAGATCTTGACCGATTCGGTCTGATCGAGTTCTGCGATCCCTGCAGCGGCGAGGATATTTACCATACCCGGTGCCAAGCCACAGTCGGGTATGATCTTTACCCCCTTTGCCTCGGCCTCGTCATTCAGCTCGAGTTGTTTGAAGACGATCTCGGTATTCCCACCGAGATCGGAGTAGTGGATCCCCGACCGGACGGCGAGTCGGGATATCTGCAAGTTGAAGTAGTATGGTAGAGCATTCATACATGCCTGTGCCCTGGCCATTGCGGCTAGGACGGCATCATCATCGCCGGCATCGAGAGTGAGGAGCTCGAGCCTGGGGTCCTCACGGTATCTTTCGAGGAATGGTGGCAGGTGATCGAAACTCTGGTCAGCGAGGATGACCTTCTGGACCGTAGAACCCTGCAAGAGATCGTATGCGCAGGCCGAGCCCTGCAACCCTGCGCCCAAGACCAACATCTGCAATGGGATAACCTCCGCACAGTCGGGCGTATGAATGACCGCCCGTGCCAATACCAATAAAGATCGCCATCAAAGACGACCTGTGAGATTTGGATGAAAATGATGGATCTGTCAACCCTTCAAGGGTCCTTCTTTGGCTTACCGAGGAGATCGGGCTCGGGGGACCTTGCCGGTGGTTTTCCACTCCCATCTCGTCCTCGGCCCGCTCCCTCCCCCTGCTCAGCGGGCCGAGGAGTGGGATCCAACCGGTCCCGGGATCGTCTCGACTCTTCGGTGCTCGGATCCTTGGACGTGCTATCCCCAGATGGGTGAGGTCGTCCTACCAACCCCGAATCGGGCTCGATCGCGTCTCGGCTGCCCTCTTCGTCGAAGGGCAGGTCCCTATGTAATCGTTGGCGGAGTTCGCCCCACCATCGTTCTTCGGTGAGTTCGTCCTCTTCCATCTCATCGCGCCTATCGGGGTCAGGACGGTATTGTCTAGTACTATCGTCCCACTCTCCTGATGGATATGGTCTCCCGAGGAGGGGATATCCAAGTCCACTACAGCTATCTGGGGGCACTGTACCAGCGAGGAAGTATTGTGGCCGTAGCTCACCGAGGATGGGACACCCTTCGGTGTGCGGGGTACCTACCTCATCGACCCAATGGAGTTCTATCCCAGGTGGTGGCGCCCATCCTGTGGGACTCGCAGGTGCTATCCTGCGCATGATCCTCCCCCAGACCGGTGCGGCGAGTCTGCCGCCAGTTGCGCCCGAGACAATCTCTCGGGGTCTATCGAATCCGATCCATACCCCTGCAGCGATCTCGGGAGTGGCACCCAGGAACCAGACGTCAGTCGAGCCATTCGTCGTTCCCGTTTTCCCAGCAGCGGGCCCATAGTATCCCGCTCCCCGGACCGGTGTCCCCGTTCCCCGATCGACCACACCGCGCATCAGGTCGATGAGAAGGAATGCAACGGCGGGGTCGATCGCTCGCTCTGTCGATGGGGTGTCCTCCCATACCGTTCGTCCCCTTCGGTCTTCGATCCTGGTGATCATTCGTGGCTTCGGCCGACGACCGAGGGCGGCGAGTGTCGCATATGCCGTCGTCAACTCGAGTAGTCTAGTCTCTGCGGCCCCGATCGCGATCGAGGGGAGGTTCGGGATCGGACCAGAGAGCCCAGCGCGGCGGGCGAACTCGATTACCCTATCGAGCCCGACCTCCTCGGCGAGCCGAATCGTAGCGACATTGCGCGATTGAACCAAGGCATCGCGCATCATGACGTCGGCCTGATAACTGCCGCCAAAATTACTCGGTTCCCAGACCGTCCCATCGGGTAGAACCAAGCGGAGGGGCTCATCGTTCAGGATAGTCGTTGGTGGATAGCCCGCAGCGAGGGCAGCCCCGTAGACGAAAGGCTTGAAGGCACTACCAGGCTGGCGCCAGGCTTGGACCGCCCTGTCGAACTTGGAGTCGACAAAGTCGCGCCCCCCTACCAGGGCTAGGAGGTCGCCCGTCGCTACATCGAGGACGACGACTGCGCCCTGGAGATAGGGTGTGACCTCGGTATCGGTGCCTGCTCGTCCCCCCTCCTCTGGGCCACGGTGCGGGTGTCGGAAGTTCCCGTGACGTCCCCCCTCGATAGCGGAGATCTGGGCCTCGAGCTCTTCCTCGGCGGCCCTCTGGGCTCTCGGATCGAGGGTCGTATGGATGATATAGCCACCGGTGTAGGCCCCACCCCCGAGGATACTCTCGACCTCCTGTCTCACCTCCTCGAGGAAGTAGGAGGCGGTGCCCTCCCCCTCCTCGATCTTTCGCTCTTCGACCTCGATCTCCTCTGCAGCGGCGAGATTGGCATCTGCTAGGGTTATGAAATCCTGCTCGACCATCTTCGAGAGGACGACCCCTCTCCTACGTCGGGCAGCCTCGAGGTTCCTGCGCGGGTTGAGTCTCTGGGGTGCTCTTATCAGTCCCGCTAGGATCGCTGCCTCCCCCAGAGTCAACTCACTCGCCGGCTTGCCGAAGTACTCGAGTGCAGCAGCCTCGACACCCCATGCACCCTCGCCGAAATAGATCTGGTTGAGGTAGAGTTCGAGGATCTCCTCCTTAGAGAAATTTCGCTCGATCTCTCCGGCGACCCGCATCTCAGTCCACTTACGGCGGAGGGTCCGGTCGGTCTGTGGTAGCTCTTCGGGGAAGACATTACGGGCGAGTTGCATGGTGATCGTGCTGAATCCCTCCTCGACCCGGCGCGCCCTCAGATTTGCCCAGGCTGCACCGAGGACACGGTACCAATCGACCCCATTGTGTCGCCAGAAACGCTGGTCCTCGACCGCGATGAAGGCAGCGGGCAGGTATGGGGGGAGAGAGTCTAAGGGGACCACTACGCGGTTGACCCGATAGAGTTGTCCGAGTTCGCCTCCTTCTCGGTCAATGACGACCGAGGCCTGATCGGGCACATACTCGGTCAGCCCCCTCAGATCGGGGCACCCCTCGAGGCCACAGTGGGTCCAGAGGAGCCAGAGTGCGACACCGCAGAGGAGGGAGAGACCCCCTCCTAGGATGAGGAAGAATCGCAGGCGCCTCATCTACCCCCGAAGCCACTCAGTGCAGGGCGAATACTATACAGTGGGACCATATATGCGAGATCCCACTTCGAATGGGGCAAGAGGGGTACCAGTAAGACCTTCGGAGCCGCGCTGGCCCACAACTCGAGATTTTGTCCTTGACGTGCCCATCCTAGTCGGATACTTTGTGTTCGAACGTTCGTTCGAGCCCTACCGGAGAGAGTGCTATGAGTCTACCCACCGAGCAGCACTTGAGAGATCAGGAAGCACAGAGGGAGGCGGAACGTGCCGAGGAGGCGCTGAAGGCGCGGGTCCAAGATGGCTATATCCTGGAATCCCCCGATGAGATGACAGAGGGCTACCGTCGTTCTCTGATCGTTCAGCTGACCGTTCAGGGCGATACCGAATTGATCAGCGCCCCTGCCTACTGGATGGCTGCCCAGGATGCGCCCTCTACCAACACACAGGTCTCGGCAGTCGCGATCATCCAGGACGAATTGGCGCATGCGAATATCGCCTACCGCCTCCTCGAAGACATGGGTGTGAGTCGTGAGGAGTTGCTCTATGGGCGAGAGCCCCACGAGTTCAAGCATCCCTATGGCTTCGACCAGCCATTGGAGAGCTGGGTCGAGCTCGTCGTCGCGAATGGGTTCTACGACCGTGCCGGCTTCACCCTCCTCGGCGATGTCTTCAGGAATACGAGTTATGGCCCCTTGAAGAGGGCACTCGTGAAGGTCGATATCGAGGAGAACTTCCACCTCCGACATGGCGAGAACTGGATGCGCCGTCTGGCGAGGGCGGGTGGGACCGCGCGAGAAGCCTTGCAGCGTGCCGTCGACTGGATGTTCCCGATGACGATCGAGTGGTTTGGGCTACCCGACGAGTTGAAGCGCCATAGTGGCCAACTCGAATACCGGCTGAAGGGGATGACGAATGACGAGCTACGCCAAGAGTGGATGGCGGCGACGGTCCCCCTCTGTGAGTCGATCGGGATCGAGGTCCCGGCACACTGGGACGAGGCGCAAGAGAAGTACGTCCTCGAATACCCCTTCCCCTCTCGTTATGACCCCGAGGCGAAGCGCTGGCTCTTCGATGAAGGTGAGATTGGGTGGGATGAGGTCTTCACACGCTGGAAGGGGCGTGGCCCAATGAATGAACGCTTCGTCGAATCGATTCGGCGGAGCCATGCTTCGGTCGAGAAACTGATGGCGGTGGTGTGATGGGGGGCATTGGGATGGAGAGCAAGGACCTGATCGAGCCAGGGACCGAGGGACTCTGGGCGGCACTCAAGGAGGTGATGGACCCCGAGTTCCCGATCAGCCTCGTCGATCTAGGACTCATCTATGGAATCCGGAGGGTTGGTGCACGGGTAGAGGTCGATCTCACCTTCACCGCGACCGCCTGTCCCTGTATGGACTTCATCAAGGACGATACGAGGGACCGCCTCCTCGAGGAGCCTGGGGTCGAAGAGGTCGACATCAATGTCGTCTGGGATCCACCCTGGACGACGGCGCGGATCAGCGAGGAGGGGCGAGAGATCTTACGTAGTTTCGGTGTCGCAGCCTGATCGAGGGGGGTGTGAAGTGATCTACGAGGTCTTTGCACGGAAGAGTCGTGGTGAGGCGTTGCGGCATATCGGTAACGTGACGGCGCCCGACGATGAGTTGGCCCGGGTCTATGCCTATCAGACCTATGATGAGGAGAGGTGGCTCGATATGTGGATCGCGCCACGTACACACCTAGTCGAGGTCTTCAACCGGAGGGAAGAGGATATCATCGCCCCGGCGACCTCAGGAGAGGGAGGAGGTAGTTGAGATGGCTGTGACCGAGACCCTAGTCGGGTTCACACCGGAGCTCCAGACCTCGATCCGGGACATGATCCTAGTCCTCGCCGACAGTAAGAGGATCCTTGGGATGCGGTATGGCCAGTGGCTCCTCGGCGCCCCAGCACTCGAGGCAGGGATCGCCTGTGCTGCGATGGCACAGGATGAATGGGGTCATGCCCGGCTCCTCTATGCCCTCCTCCGTGAGTTCGACGAAGATGTGACCGCCCTCGAGCACTCCCGTGAACCCGAGGAGTACGCGAGTATGGATGTCCTCGATAGCGAGCCGGCAGATTGGCCTGAGCTCATAGCACTCAATGCCCTCGCTGATACCGCCCTCTCGGTACAGTGCGAGGCCTTGCGCGGCTCGTCGTATCGACCCATCGCACAGAGGATGGGCAAACTCCTCGATGAAGAGAGATTCCACGATGCGCATGGGGCCGCCTGGTTCCGTCGTCTAGCGGGCGGTGGTGAGGAGGCGCGGACCGCGATCAGGCGTGCGACGACAGCACTCCTTCCTGGTATCCTTGGGTGGTTCGGTCCCGATTCCCAGCGCGCTGAGGCACTCGTCGATGCGGGTGTAGTGAGTAGTGCTGGCAGCACACTCCGTGAACGCTACCTAGAGCGGATAGGTCCCCTCCTCGCCGAGCTCGACGATTCTGATGAGATCGAGACGACGGCTGGCCTCACAGTCACACCCGATCTAGCTGGATTCGATGAGACTCGCCGCCGCCTCCGGTCAGGTGGTCCCGATCCGGAGACAGTCGCAAAGGTCAGGGGCGACAAGAACCGCGCCTTCCTCACTGAGGCAAGTTGATGACGGCCGAGAGGAACGAGGGCCGGGGGGCGCCCCAGCGCGCCGCGAGGGGTGAGGGCGCCCTGATCGGTGCGGATGAGTTCGCCGTCCCCCCTACGATCCTCTGCCCCTTCTGTCAGGGGGAGGAGACGGAGCTCCACTCGGCCTTCGGTGGCCAGCTCTCGACGTCGACCTACTGGTGTCGGGAGTGCAAAACGGCCTTTGAGTGGTTCAAATGGTCACCCTGAGTGATTGGCACCTCGGTAGCATCTTGTTCAGGGTGTAGGTGAGAGCCCTGCCTCAGCACTCAGAACGAGTAAGAGCTTCTGCACAGCTCTATAGGCATCCCGATTGATCCACCACTCACCTGGTGAGTGGGCGCCCCCCGATACACCTCCCCCACCGAGTGTGACTGCAGGGATCCCGAGTGAGATAGGGATATTGGAGTCGGTCGATGAGCGCTGGATATTCGGTCGTCCACCGAAGTGCCTGATCGTCGCCTGGGCCCGGAGGAGGAGTGGTGTATTCGGATCGTTCTCCCCCGAGGGCCGGTCCCCGATCAGATCGAGGTCTAGGGATAACTCCTCACCGCGCCTGACCATCCCATTCTGTTCGACGAGAGCCTGGTGCATCGCGGCCTGAAAGATCGAGTCGATAGTTAGGAGACGGGTCTGATCCTCTGAGCGCATATCGACCTCCATCCATGCCTCGAAGGGGATCGAGTTGACTGAGGTCCCGCCACCGATCCTCCCGACATTGTATGAGGTCCTGGCGCCAGCTTCGGTGAAGGCTGCAGCAGCCTCATCGAAGATCCTGATCGCGCGCCCGAGGGCATGTGCCGGGTTCCCTCCCCCGAATGCGCCCCAAGAATGGCCCCCAGGCCCCTTGAAGGTGACCCGGTACCTCCTCGAGCCGAGTGCCTTTGCGACGACGCGGTTATCGTTCGTCCCGTCGACTGCGATCATCGCATCGATCCTCGGGCCACCCTCTCGGAAGAGGTGTTTCATCCCGCGCAGATCACCGAGACCTTCCTCACCTACGGAGCCGATGAAGAGGAGGTCGGCATCGGTCCGGAGCCCAACATGCTCCATCGCCTTGAGAGTGTAGAGGACGGCGATCAGCCCTCGAGTATCATCTGCGATCCCGGGTGCAAAGAGGGTATCGCCCCTCTCGGTGACAGTGACATCGGTCCCTTCGGGGAAGACGGTGTCGAGGTGCCCTACGATCGCGACGACCCTATTCTCACCCCCTCCCCTTCCCCTCCGGAGGGCGATGACATTCCCGACCTCATCGATATAGACACTATCGGCCCCGGCCTCGAGGAGCATCTCGGCGTACTTCTTCGCCCGGACCTCCTCCTTGAAGGGTGGCGCGGGGATCTCAGTCAGCATGATCAGATCGCGGAGCGCATCGTCATCGGTCGCCTCGATGTACTCGAAAGCTCTTCTGATCTCAGGCCGCTCTGCGAGGTGTTCGATCTCAGAGCAGTAGGCGGCCTCCTCCGGCGGACACTGGATAGTGAGGGTGGTTTGTGACGACGGTGTTGGGTACACCAGGGACTCGCCTAGGTCTGCCGATCTGGGCTGAACGGCGATGAGGAGGAGCAGGAGGGATAGGGCCTTCATCTTGTTCTCCAGGTTCTCTCAACAACCAAGTGGATCTCATCCGGGTGATGGATCCCGGGCCAATATAGGTCGGGTCACCGATCGCGATCCAACCCTCAGGTAGTATTATCGGGTGTTGTTCAGTAGCTGGTCAGGAGATCGACCGCCTGAGGAAAAGAGTGCACGGTGATGAATTCATCTGATACAGGCTCAGCGTGGTCGAACTCCCAGGGATCTTCGATCTCGACTAGGATCGCGCTCGCGCCATTGGCGAGGGCGGGGTTCACATCACTCCGCATACTATTTCCGATCATACAGGCGACGGTCGGTTTACGGACACCGAAGTGTTCGAGAGCTGCCCTGAACTCGGTCGGGCTCTTCCGGCCACAGATCCTGACCCTCTCGAGTGGTATGATATCGAGGACTCCGGCCTCCTCGACGCATTTCAACTGGTACTCAGGGTGCCCAGACTGGGTGTAGATGACGGTGGGCAGTGCGTCGTCGAGTCGGTCTAGTGCCTCGAGTGCTCCATCGAGGAGTGGTGGTGTGCCGGCGACATCGTGTCCTAGAGCGGCGCACTCATCGGCGAGGAGTGGGTCGGGGGTCAGACGCGCCTCGTGGCAGAGCTGTAGATAGGTCTCTCGGAAAGAGGGTTCGAGGCGGAAGGGACCGAGCCCGTAGCGGTCGATCATGACCGGGTCGACCTCGTCGTGGTGCACTCTCCTTATCTGGTCGAGGCTGAACCCTAGCTCCTGGAGGCGTGCGAAGAGCTTGCGACGCGCCTCCTGGAAGCGGGGTGCTGTATCGACGAGGGTATCGTCGAAGTCGACGAGTACGAGTTCAGGCTCTCGCGGGAGTAGGAGCCTCACCTCCGACTTTGGCGGGGCTGGCCCAGTGGCGACCTCAGAGCTCGATTCAGGCGCTATCTTTCCCAGTCTTGTCCTCATAACTACAAAGTTAATGAAAGATGTACAGTTGGGTCAATCATCGCCTCTATCTCTATCCTCTGAAACTCGATCGATAGCAGTTCCGTAGTGAGGTCGAGCGCCGATCCAGTGGGAGCTCGATCGGACGATCCGATCCCGGGGTGATCGACCTGTCACAACAGAGTGGAAGGAGAGGAGTTAGAGGGATGAAGCGTGGTGTAAAGGTTGTCCTAGGCCTGGTGATCATCGCCGGTGCGGGAGCCGCAGCCTTCACCCTGCGGCCTAATGGTTCTAATGGTGAGGGTGGGCCTCCGGTGGTAGAGGTGACCCGTGGTGATCTAGTCGACCGTGCGCTAGCGATCGGTACGATCGAGCCCGATGTCGAGATCAGTGTTAAGTCAAAGGTCTCGGGTGTCGTACGGCGTCGTTTCGCGGAGCCGGGCGACTATGTCCGCGCTGGTGACCCTCTCCTCGAGATCAAACCTGACCCGACCCCTCTAGAGCTTGTCGAGGCCCGTCGCCAAGTCGAGCTGCGCCAGATCGAGGTCGACAACTCACAGAGGGAGTTCTGGCGCCAGCAGTCCCTCCTCGACCAGGGGCTACTCTCGGAGCAGGACTTCGAGGCCACGCAGCGCAGGTTCGCCGAGGCGCGGCTCCAGCTCCAGATGGCGCGGGAGCGGCTGGCTCTCCTTGAGGAGGGGCGAGTGACGATGGCGGGGGGCGGCTCCGTCGAGTCGGTGGTCCGTTCACCCATCGATGGCTACATCCTCGAGAAGATGGTCGAGATCGGTGATCCGGTCGTCCCCCTCAGCAGTTACCAGGAGGGGACGGTCCTGATGAAGATGGCCGATATGGGTGAGCTCGTCTTTAGAGGTGCCGTCGATGAGATCGATGTCGGTCGGCTCGAGGAGGGGATGCTGGTGGAACTGAAGATCGGTGCACTTCCGAATGCACAGGTGCGCGGCGTCCTCTCCCTGATCTCGCTCAAGGCGAGGAAGCAGGAGAACGCGACGATCTTCCCGATAGAGGTCCGGCTCACCGATACCGGCGGCGCGATCCTCCGCGCCGGCTACTCGGCGAACGCCGAGATCGTGATCGAGCGGCGCGAGAATGTGATCGCGATCCCCGAGCGTCTGGTCACCTTCGATGGTGACAGCACCTGGGTCACCGTCCAGCTCGCGGATGGCACCACCGAGCGGCGAGTGATCGACACCGGGCTGAGCGACGCGATCAAGGTCGAGGTCGTCTCCGGGCTCCGCGAGGGTGAGCGGGTCCAGGAGAAGCCGCTGAAGCAGATCTGAGCCATGCGTCTTCTCACCTCGCTCCGGCAATTTTTCGACGACCTCCGCGCGCAGAAGCTGCGGACCGCGCTCACGACGATGGGGATCACCTGGGGCACGGTCGCGGTCGTCGTCCTCCTCGCCTTCGGTACCGGTCTCGAGCGTCAGATGAAGAAGAACGCTCGCGGGATGGGCGAGGGGATCGTCATCGTCTGGCCCGGGCGGACCACGAAGGCGTTCGAGGGCTTCGGCGAGGGACGCGCGATCCGGCTGCGGGAGGATGATGTGGCGCTCCTGGAGCGCGAGGTCGCCGAGATCGGCGAGATCAGCCCCGAGTACAACACGCGGGCTCCCGCACGGCGGGGCGAAGCGACGACGACCCCGCTGGTCACCGGCGTCGTCCCGATCTACGGCGATATGCGCAACATCATCGTCGAGCAGGGGGGACGCTTCCTGAACGAGCTGGATGTGGCGCAGCGCCGGCGAGTCGTGGTCCTCGGCGATCAGGTCAAGCGTCTCCTCTTCGGCGAGGCGGACGCGGTCGGCGAGGAGATCCAGCTCGGCAGCGCCTCCTTCCTGGTGATCGGGGTGATGCAGTCTAAGGTCCAGGACTCGTCGTACGGGACGCGTGACGAGAACCGCGTCTTCATCCCGTCGAGCACGCATGCCGCTGTCTTCGGGAACCGCTACCTGAACAACATAGTCTACCGGCCGACCGATCCTCGGCTCTCGGGCGAGGCAACGCAGCGCCTCTACGAGGTGCTGGGGAGGAAGTACCGCTTCGACCCGACCGACAAGGATGCGGTGGGGGTCTGGGATACCGCGGACATGATGAAGATCTTCACCTACCTCTTCCTGGGCTTCAACATCTTCCTGGGCGTGGTGGGGAGCTTCACGCTGACGGTGGGCGGGATCGGGGTCGCGAACATCATGTACATCGTGGTCCGCGAGAGGACGCGCGAGATCGGGATCAAGAGGTCGCTGGGCGCGCGGAAGCGGCATATCCTCTTCCAGTTCTTCTTCGAGACCTCGGTGATCGTGGCGATCGGCGCCGCCCTCGGACTCGCGATCTCCGGGCTGATGATCTGGGGAGCGGGTCTCCTGCCGATCGAGGAGTACGTGGGGCGTGCGACGGTCTCGCCGATGGTGCTAGGCGCGGCGCTGGCCCTGCTCGGGATTATCGCCTTCTTCGCCGGTCTCTTCCCCGCCCGCAAGGCGGCGAACCTGGACCCGGTCGAGTGCTTGAGGTACTAGACGATGTGGAAGATCCTGCTGGAAGAGTTCTACGGCGACCTCATGGCGCAGAAGACCCGCGCTGCGCTGACGATCTTCGCGATCGCCTGGGGCACCCTCGCGATCATACTCATGCTCGCGGAGGGGGAGGGGCTCAAGAGGACGCTGATCCGGGGCACCCTCGGCGCGGGGCAGTGGATCGTTCAGGTATATGGCGGCGAGACGGCGATCCCCTTCGAGGGACTCCCGAGGGGCCGCCGGATCCGGCTCGTAGAGGAAGATCTCGAGGTGATCAAGCGCTCGATCCCCGAGGTCGATATGGTCAGTCCATCCTATGGCCGGAGTGTGACACTGACATCCGGCTCGCTCAGGACGAGGACCTTCCTCGAGGGAGTCTACCCCCCCTTCGAGGAGCTGCGCACGATGTACCCCGCGAGCGGCGGGCGCTTCCTGAACCAACGCGACCTCGACGAACAGCGGCGAGTGGTCTTCCTCGGTGACTCGATCGCCGCGCGTCTCTTCCCCGGCCAGGACCCGATCGGCCAGACCGTGATGATCGACGATGTCCCCTTCACCGTGGTCGGGACGATGGTCGGGAAGTTCCAGATGAGCATGAACAACGGCCCCGATGCCGACCGCGCGATCATCCCCGCCTCGACGCACAGGGCGATGTACGGGGACCAGTACGTCTGGAGTCTCCTCATTCGTCCCCGCTCACGGGTGGAGACCCCAATCGTGAAGGAGCGGATCTACGAGGTCCTCGGCAGGAAGTACCGCTTCGATCCCAAGGACGAACGGGCCCTCTCGGTCTGGGATATGGTCAGGATGGCCGAGATACAGGAGAAGATCGGCCTCGGGATACAGATCTTCCTCGGTGTCGTAGGGGGACTCACCCTCCTCGTTGCGGGGGTCGGCGTCGCAAATATCATGTATGTCACGGTGAGAGAGAAGACACGCGAGATCGGGACGAAACTCGCTGTGGGCGCCAGACGATGGCATATCATGGCGCAATTCATCTTCGAGGCAGTCGCCCTCGCCATGATAGGTGGGGGGCTCGGGTTCGGGATCGCAGCCGCAATCATCGCCCTCGTCAGCAGTATCCCGGCCAGCAACATGGGGATGGAGTTCTTGCTCAACCCCGTGATATCGAAGCCGATCGGATTCGGGGTCGTCGGTATACTAATGGTGATCGGGGTCCTCGCCGGCCTATTTCCCGCCCGGCGTGCGGCACACCTAGACCCTGTCGAGTCGCTGAGGTACGAGTGAGGTGGGGGGCGGTTATCGGTTATCGGTTGTCGGTTGTCGGTTGCGGGTGATCAGCGGGTAAGGTCGCGGTAGAGGGCTAGTGCGAGGAGGGAGATTCCGTAGATCGCTGCGAAGAAACCGATGATCGTCATGATCGAGGAGGCGCCGATCTGGGGGTGGGATCGAGATCGGGGCCGGGTCTGGAGCCGGGGTCGCCGCTCCCTCGGACTCGGCCCTCCGCATCAGCTATTGCACCGAGAGTGCCATACCGCCGGTGTGCGAGGAACCAGGCCATCAGGGCGGGATCGGCGTACGCGGGATCCCAGGCGTTGTGCCCGACACGGGGGTACTCGGTATACCGATCGCTCGCGCGAGGGTGTCGACGAATTCGCCATCGAAATCGGGGCAGATCGGGGCGAGCGCGGCGAAGCGGCCCGGATAATACGCCGCGATACGCAGGGTACCGCTCCCGCCCATGGAGAGGCCGGTCAGGTAGAGTCGGCTCGGATCGCCCTGGAACTCGGCGATGGTCCGGTCGAGCGCACGCATCGCCGCCGCGGCGGTGTCGCCACGCCAGCCGTCGCACTCGGGGCGCGCCTGCGGGAAGACGACGATGGTCGGGAAGCGTTCGGCGCGGCGCCGGATCGCGCTGCCGATCCCCACATCGGTTGGTCGTAGCCCATCCACCCCACTCTCGCCGGCGCCGTGCAGGAACAGGATGACCGGCCAGCTGCGGAGCGGGGTGTAGGTGGCCGGGACGTAGACCTGATAACGGTATCTGGCGTTGGCGATAGTGATGGTTCGGTCCAGGAACCCGGTCTCGGGCATGGTCGCCTGAGTCCTTTCGCATGAGGTCTGGCAGGAGCGCCCTCCGCGGGTGCGGCGGCCACCCGCCGCGGCCGCTCCTCACGGCCACCCCCACAGCCACCTCTCGATGCACCGATGGTGCCGAGCCCGCTGGCCAAGGGGTCCGCTGGCCAGCGGGAAGGGTCAGGCCATATAATTCATTATGGAGAT
>Ga0209487_1000977_pt1 | contig 24753 bp, 23 predicted proteins | sample Poulit2012_FD_187524 | JGI IMG/M metagenome (GOLD analysis project Ga0209487, IMG submission 187524) | Agricultural soil microbial communities from Georgia to study Nitrogen management - Poultry litter 2012 (SPAdes) (version 2) | ecosystem: Environmental > Terrestrial > Soil > Agricultural land...
TAGGCGATAGTAAATCAAATTTACTATTTTTAAAATGGAATAGGCGATAGTAAATCAAATTTACTATTTTTAAAATGGAATAGGCGATAGTAAATCAAATTTACTATTTTTAAAATGAAATAAGCAATAGTAAATGGATTTTTTACTCAGTTTTGGGTCATTTATATAGAAAAATCATTCATCAAATTAAAAAAAGAAATCTCATCTGACAATATGACAATATCAAGCATTTTAGAATGAAAAAGTCTGAGCTTTTAGCTCAGACTTTTTTACTTGCTTATTCATTTTCATTGATGATTAAACTCGGATCTACAATTGTAAAACCTTGTTCGATTAAGCCGTCAACAATTGTTGGCACAGCGTCTGCTGTCCATTCTCGGTCATGCATTAAAATATTTGCACCCGGTCCAAGTAGTTTACCATCTGTGTCGTTTCCATTTAACGTAACTTCAGTTAAAGCCGTAGCATCTTGATATTCAACATTCCAATCGTAGCCGAATGACCAGTTCATCCAAGTCATTCCCTCATCCGCTACAGCTTGACTAGCGTAATCAGTCATCACACCATGAGGCGCACGGAAAAATCTAGGTTTTCCGCCAATAGCTTCTTCAATAATATCATTTGTTTTAGTGATCTCTTCCAGTTGATCTGATTCTGAATAATCATCTAACTTCGCATGTGTATGTGTATGATTTGCGATTTCAAAGCCCATCTCATGAATTGCTTGAATCGTTTCAAAGCCTTCTTCGTCTTCCATATACATACCATTTACAAAGAAAATAGCTCGAACATCTCGTTCCTCAAGAGCTTCAGCGATTTCCATTGCATTACCGTATGGAGCATCATCAAATGTTAGAAGAACTAATTTTTCATCACTTTCTTCGCCTTCAATAGGTTCAACCGCAAATGTATTTGGGTTAATTTGGTATTGATAGCTCACTTCTTCTGGTTCTTCATCTTCTTCGTCTACATTTTCATCATTTTGGTCAGTTTCATTATCTTCTGCATCTGTTTCAGTTTCATCAGTTACTTGTTCTGTAGTGTCATCGTTTGTCGCTTCTTCGTTGTCGTCAGGTGTTGGAGTTTCACTTTGACAACCAGCTAATAATAATGTCGATAACAATAGACTTGAATAAATTTTATTTTTCATTATTTCATCCCATTTTTATTATGTATTTTTATTAACGGGCTGATTGTAACATAAAAAAACACCTACACTCAAACCAAATAGAGCATAGGTAGTCATCAATGATTTAATCATTTGATGCAACAATTGACACCTTGATTTTATCAAGGGCTTTTCCACTGATCGTTAGCGTTGCATTTGTTTCATCATCTTTTATTGTAATCGTTCCATCATAAGAGTCTGTATCTAATAATTCATAATTTTTGTTCAAAGAGAAGTTCTTTTCATGTAAATAATTGAGTAAATCCTCATTATCTGTTACCTCTCGAACTATAAAATGCTCCCCGATTTCTAAGTCGCTGAGGTTTGTTAAGGTATCTTTTCCACTATCGACTGTACCGTCGGCATTGGGAATAATTCCGCCATGTGGATCATGTGTTGGATTGTTTAAAAAATCGTCTAATCGTTCAATAAACTTATCGGAGGAAGCATGTTCTAAACGGTCAGCTTCTTCGTGGACCTCGTCCCATTTAAATCCTAGTTTTTCATAGAGAAAAACTTCTAAAATACGATGCTTTCTAATGAGTTGATTTGAAGTACGAATTCCTGTTTCAGTTAGTTGAACGCCTTTATAAGGATAATGAGTGAGCATTCCTTCCTTTACTAACCGACTAATCATATCGGTTACAGAAGCTGCTGAAATGGAAAGCTTATTCGCTATATCTTTATTACTAACAATTTCATTTTCTCTGCTTAATCCATGGATTATTTTAATGTAATCTTCTTTATTCGGTGACATTTTCATAGTATTTATTCCCTTCTAGGCGCACAGGTACTTTATTTATATCTATGATAACTCTATATTTCATCATGTTTATAATCTTATTCTAGGTGAACCTAAAGCTTTTTGCAAGAGCGTGTATTTTAGATTTTTTATTATTCTCTATATTATATTGCGAGGGTTATAACTACAATAGGCGGACGAATGATTGGTATAGATATAATAAATAGAAATAGGTAGTGTTAGCTTTTTATTTATTAGTATGGATAAAGTTTAATCGTTGAAGTGTATATTAGGAAACGAAAATTACCTTTTATTTATCTAGGTGAAAACCAAAATGATGAGCTAAAATTTTTTCGGGATATCCGATATCACAAAGAACAATTTCTCCACATAAGTGTTTACCGATATCGGTCTGCATCCCGTGTTTTTTAAAACCAAATGTATAAGTAATGTCTGCTTGGATGACCGTAGTGAAAGGTTCTCCAGTATAGCTAGAAAGTCCAGAAGGGATATCTAACGAAACGATTGTTTTCTTCTACCGTCATTAATTTTTTGAATGACTGATTGGTTAACACCTTCTATTTCTCTAGAAATTCCTATTCCAAAAATTCCTTCGATAAGGTATGTTGCTTTATCAAATTCTTGCTCAATAAAATCAAATGTCATCGGTAGGTTTATATTTTGAGTAATCTTGACTTGACTTTTCATTTCTTCAGAATGATTTTCCTTACTAATGATATACAACTTAACTTGGTAATCTAACAAAAAGAGCATTCTTGCTAAAGCAACAGCATCTCCACCATTATTACCTGTTCCGGCGATGATTAATATTTCGTCTTCTGATTTTACTTTCTGAATAATATGAATGAAGACTGAATGAGCAGCTCTTTCCATTAGAACAGAAGAAGGGATCCCGATCTCATTAATAGTGAATTGGTCAAACTGGTACATTTCGACGCTTGTAAAATATCTATTTCCCATAAGAATCTGCTCCTTTTTAAATTAACCTCGAATTCGAGTCTTTTTGTTTGCGTATTTAAAAGTCCATTGGTATAGTTTGATTATAACAAATAAGATACGAAGAAAATATTAGGAGGAATTTAATTATGACAAAAGTTGGGGTAGTCGTTGGAAGTATTCGTGAAGGTTCGTTTTCAGGAAGAGTAGCTAAAGCATTAGTTGGATTATTACCAGAAGATTATGAAGCAACTTATTTACAAATTGATCATTTACCACTTTATAGTCAAGATTCAGATGAAAACCCACCTCAAGTATACCAAGATTTCCGTGATGATGTAGAGGCATTAGACGCTCTAATTTTTGTAACTCCTGAGCATAACCGTAGTGTACCAGCAGCTCTTAAAAATGCACTAGATATTGCATCACGTCCATATGGAGCCAACAAGTGGGGTGGAAAACCAGCATTAATTGCTAGTCAATCACCAGGTGCTATTAGTGGATTTGGAGCCAACCACCACTTACGTCAAATGTTAACATTCTTGGATGTACCTGTTGTTCAACAGCCAGAAGTTTATCTTGCACAAACTCCTGAATTATTTGGTGAGAACGGCGAATTCTTAAAGGAAGGTACGGAAGTATTCTTACAAGCAGCAGTTGATAAATTTGTTGATTTAGTTAACCGATACAAAGCTTAATGAACGAACAAATAAAATAAAGTAAAACCACCATTTCACAAAGAAAGTTTATTTTTGAAATGGTGGTTTTTTAGTGTGAATTAGGTATTGAAGCGTTGAAAAGAAAGATTAAATTGCTTATAAATTGGCTAGACTGTACAATTAGGATATGTTGAATGTTAGCATAGGAGAGATGATGAACGATGGAAAAAATTGAATCGAGTAGAGCAACAGGGGCGCTGGGCCCTTATTCTCATGGAATAATTAGTGGGGAGTTAGTTTTCATATCTGGTCAATTAGGAATTGATCCCGAAACAGGAAAGTTAGCGGATGGAATCGAGAATCAAGTTCGTTATGCATTTAAAAATATTTTATATATTTTAGAAGAGAAGAACTTAAATTTTAATCATATTGTCAAAACAACAATATTGTTATCAGATATATCAGATTTTCAAACAGTGAACGAAATTTATGCTGAACAGTTCAGTGAACCTTTTCCAGCTCGTAGTGCATATGCAGTAGCAGGATTACCTTTAAATAGTTTAGTAGAGATTGAAGTTATCGCAGAATTAAATCAGGACTAATTATAAAAATTTATTAAAATGGCTTCCAATGTTCAATACATCGGAAGCCGCTTTTTTTATCGAATTACAAAGAATCAGTAGTTACGCTGTAATTTCGACTAGATTTCCTTCTGGATCTTCAATGACAGCTTCATAATAACCATCTCCGGTAGTCCGAGGTCCGTTGACATGTTTGTAGCCGTCGCCCACTAATCTTTTATGTAAATCATCTACAGCTTGTTCATCCGCAACTTGGTAAGCGATGTGCGCATATCCAAAAACTTCAGTATCTACTTCTTTTAATTCAGGCTTATTCATGAGTTCTAAACGCGTATCACCTGAATCAAAAGTTAAGAAATAAGAACGAAAATCAGTCGTTGTATTATGATATAACTCTCCAGCCGTTCCATTTAAGTATTTCTCATAGAAATCTTTCATTAAATCTAAGTCTTTAACCCATAAGCCTACATGTTCTATTTTCAAAATGTTTCCCCCTAGATAGTTTTGTTTATACAAAGTATACGATGTTTGATTATGAAAGACAAAAGTTATAGGAGGAGGTCTTTATATATTTACGTTATAATAAAGTGACCTATGAGTTTATTTTATTAGTGAGGAGCAATAGAATGGCTAATACTGTTGAAAGATTTTTGACGGAGTTCAATAAGCTACATGATGCTATGCAAGATAAATTGGGTAAAAATGATGACTTTTATTCATTGTTAAAGATAATGGAGAAAGATCTTGTCATTAGCCGATTTAAAGATCAATTACATATTATTCGACAGCTTAGAAATTTATTAGTACATGAGAAAAAAACAATGGATTATGACTTGGCAACACCTTCAGAAGAGGTCATTGAGCAATTAATATTTGTTCGAGAACAATTAATACAGCCCGTAACAGCGGGCGATCATTTTAGCCGTAAAGTATTCTCCTTTAATATTGACGATTCATTGGAACGGTTACTGTACTTTTTAGATCAAAAACACTTATACCAATTTCCTATTTTTGATGAAGAAGGTTTAGCTGGAGTTATTTCTCATAATGGAATTACGAATTGGTTAGCTCATAATTACTCACAGGAACATCTAGATTTTTCTGAGGTGAAAATTAGGGATATTGTAGCAGATGAAGAAAGTTACTATCATTATGAAGTGATTAAATCAAACACTTCTTTGTTTGATGTTGAAGCAATGTTTTCTAGTAATTTACTTGTTGGACGAAGCCAATATCTTATTTTGATTTCTGATCAAGAAGATATTAAAAAATGGACAGATCTCAAAGGGATCATAACACCGTGGGATTTACCAGAAGTGTTAACCTTGATTCGATAGTAGAAAAAGAAAAAAGAGCTAAGAAATTTTAGCTCTTTTTGTATACACTATTTTAAATCAGCATGAATAAGAGAGTTGATACTAAAAGTCCGAAGATAAAAGATCGGCTTTTACTATCTTCTTCGTTAGGTAACTCATGTTTAAAGACGTTTAAAATCATTGCACCTGTCAATAATGCTTCTACGATAACCAAAACTACATCGGAAATATTAAAGAAATAAGCGATGAAGTATCCAATAAACAACCCAAGAGCGATTGGATAACGAGCGTGTTTAAAGTACTTTTCAGGGAAAATATGGTAAAGTCCCCATTTAATAGTGATGAAGTGTAAAACGTAAGCTAATAAATAAACTAATTGATAGGAAATATTGTTTAAATCATAAGAACCTACTACATAACCAATTAACACACTGTAAAGTGAAATAAATATCACGTTTGTCCAATAATAATAAAGCTCATAACGAGTCGAATAATCTTCAGTTGGTAATTGTTCAGTATAGGATAAGATTCTTTCAAACATATAGAAGAATACAAAACCTGTTAAAGCAATGAGGTAAATCGCAAAACGACTACCAAAAAAATGAAAATCAGGAAAGACAGATTCAAGGACATGTTGACCATGAGCAAGTTGAGGCAACATATGTATAAACACGTAAACCGTTCCTACACCAGCTGCGAAAGAAGATAATTTTGCGGCATTAGCTTTATGTAGTACCTTAAAATCAATTAAATAAACTAAACTAAAAATTACAATAGAGGCAAAACCTAAAGTTACTGAAATCATTTATAAAAGACCCCACCTTATTTTTTATTAAAATAATTAAATATTTCACGAAGAAGAAAGTAGGAGATGGTCGATAGGATATACCCGTAAATAGCAGGAGTTTCTAGTAATAAATAAATTGCTAAAAGCATAACCCCTGAAGTTAAGGCTAAGAGTCCCCAGCCTTCTTTTGTTCGCAAGTTAATATTTTCTTTAAAAACAATGCCACCTAAAATAAATCCCCAACCAAAGCTCATTGAAAAGCTAAAACATAGAATACCAATAATTGCTAATAGACTCCGTATAATGCTTTCATGTTTCATTATTTTATTTACCTGTCGCACTTCATCATCTCCTCGCTTCCTGTCTTATAAATTGAAATAATTAAAGCTTGTTCATATCATCACGTAGTATAGCACACATTCAAAAATTAAAAAAGGGATGAACAGCTTAGTAAAGGCTTTCATCGTCATTTTATAAGTCTTTTTGGGCACTAATTTGGTACGCTATATATTGAAAGCCTAAATTTTCGTACATTTCTTTCGGCGTGTCTTCTGCATCAGCGACTAAAATGACTGCTTGATTTTGGTTTACTCTTTCGTTAATCGCATAATCTAACATTGTTGTCGCAACTTTATTTCCTCTGAACTGATAATGAGTCAATACATTATCTACTTCTAAATAGTCATTAGAGTCAATTAGAATTAATGAGCCTACTGGTAGATTATTTAAATAAGCTAGAATAAAGTAAGTGTGTTCTTGTTCAAATTGGTATGGATAGATTCGCTTTTTATGGTCGTAAAGTTCAGAACCATGTTTATAGTCTTCTTCTAAATTGATCTTTAGAAAATCTTCGAAATTTTGATCAGTGACTATTTGAATAGAGAGCTCTTTGTTTATTTCCGTGACATTAAAATGCTCTGGTGTAATCCAATATAGATTTTGCATTCCGATTTTATATTCTTTTTTATCTAAATAATCCAAAAGATCTGGATGGAGTCCGGTATTTTCTGGCCATACGAATTTTAAGTGTTTTTGTTGTATCGCTTCCTGGTACTCTAGGTGCATCTTTTCAAGGAGTTTAAATTCTTGAAGAGTAGGAGAGAATTTTAAAGATACATAATTTGAGTCATAACGGTCAGGAGTTTCTAGATTTGTGTATTGAGTAAAAAGATCATTTTCTTCGACAGCTTCACTATAATTTTCAATATTTTTAAATGTAGGTTGTTTATTAATATTCTTTCACTTCCTCTTGCACAATTGTTTACTTATTATACAGAAAAACAAGTATTTAAAAATTCAAATGAAAAAAATAAATAATATGTTATCATAGATAAGAAATCGATTTCACATTTTAAAAAAGGGGCGAATCGGTAGATGGAAAAGGAGTTAAAATACTTAAAATTACTTTCAAGTCAATTTCCTAATATTTCAGAAGTAACCACAGAAATTATAAACCTAGAAGCTATAATGGCTTTGCCTAAAGCAACAGAACATTTCATAAGCGATTTACATGGAGAATTTGAAGCTGTATCTCATGTGTTAAGAAATGGTTCAGGGAATGTTAAAGAAAAAATTAATGAAGTATTTTCTGGACGTTTACGTACAGAACAGATTAATCAATTAGCCACGATTATTTACTACCCAAAAAGAAAAGTAGAAAATATTCTGGAGACTATAACTTCTCAAGAAAAACCAGAAGAGTTTTATCGTTTTACGATTTTGGCTTTAGTTGAACTCGGTCAATTTGTGGTTTCTAAATATACGAGATCTAAAGTCCGAAAGGCAATGGACCCAGACATGTCTTATATAATGGAAGAACTATTATTTAAGGATTCAATTCTTTCAAATAAAGAACCCTATTATCATAATATTGTTCAAAATGTTATTGATTTAGAAGCGGCCGATCTTTTAATAATTAGTTTGTCTGAGCTTATTCAAGATTTAATTGTGGACCATTTGCATGTAGTAGGAGATATTTACGATCGTGGACCAGCACCCGATAAAATCATTGACTTACTCATGAAGAAAAAATCTTTAGATATTCAATGGGGAAATCATGATGTCCTTTGGATGGGAGCAGCAAGTGGATCAAAAGTGGCAATTGCTAATGTTCTGCGAATTTGTGCTCGTTATGATAATTTAGAAGTGATTGAAGATACATACGGCATTTCGTTACGTGCGTTAGCTTCTTTTGCAGAAAGAGTCTATCCAAAAAATGACTTTAAAACGTTTCAACCAAAATTGGATGATGAAAATACTCATTTTCCTGAAGAAGATAAGCAACTTGCAAGTATCCAACAAGCAATTGCGGTTCTTCAATTCAAGCTTGAATATGAAGTCATTAAAAGAAATCCAGCTTTTGAAGCAGATGACCGTTTATTATTAGATAAAATTAATTACGATAATCATACAATCATGATTGATGGAAAAATGTATCCGTTAGAGAATGTAAATTTCCCAACAATCCATCCAAAGAATCCTTATGAATTGTCTGAAGATGAAGAATGGGTGATCAATCGATTGCAGTATGATTTTTTAAATAGTCAATCATTACAGAGACATATTTCATTTTTATATAGTAAGGGAAATATGTACACCATCTATAATGATAATCTTTTAATTCATGGCTGTATTCCTTTAAATGAAGATGGTACCTTTATGGCGGTAGATGTGAATGGGAAGAAATATAAAGGCAAAGCGCTTTTAGATCAATTTGAAGAAATTTTAAGAAAAGCTTACCTGAATCGCCAAGAAGATGAAACAAAGAATCCAGCATTAGATTATCTGTGGTATATGTGGCAAGGGGTAGGTTCGTCACTATTTGGAAAGACTAAAATGACAACATTTGAAAGATATTATATTGAGGATAAGAAGACACACTATGAGCCGAAGAACCCATATTTTACTTTAAGAGAAGAAAAAGAAATCGTAGAGAATATATTAGAAGAATTTGGGATTGACCCAAATAAAGGTCGTTTAATTAATGGACATACTCCTGTAAAAGAAAGAAAAGGCGAAGACCCGATTAAAGCGGACGGTAAATTACTTGTAATAGACGGAGGTTTTTCTAAAGCCTATCAACCCACGACAGGCTTAGCTGGTTATACTTTGCTATATAATTCATTTGGCATGCAACTCGTTACTCATCAACCTTTTACTAGTGTTGAAGATGCTGTTGAAAGAGAATTTGATATTGTGTCCACCCGTCGCGTGGTAGACCAAGAATTGAAAAGGATGAGAGTTCGCGAAACAGATGTTGGTTGTATGTTGGAAGAGCAGGTTAGAGATCTAAAAAAGCTTCTACATGCTTACCGTTCAGGAAAAATAGCTGAAAGAGTATCTAATCGAAACCCAAAAGTACAATAAATCACAAAATCTCCACACAACAGTTTTGAAACATCCTGTTGTGTGGAGATTTTCTATGTAATTATTTTGAAAGCATTGAATGCTAAGGAAATAAATTATATACATAAACGTATTAAAAATTACAGAACTTTACAAAAGTCGGATAAAATGAAAAACATTTTTGTGTTTAATTTATCGACTAAAACGTGAAAAAAGAGTAAAAAAGTTATGAAAGTAACCTTTGTCCTAAAAATAATTAAGATATATAAAAGTTAATGGATATTGCAAGATTACAGTTAGATAACAAAGTGCTTTAAATCCTTGGCAACTCCCTTGTTACTTGTTAATATACTTATAGATTTTGATTTGAACCGAGTTTCACAAATAACTTATCATCTCAAAACCATTACCACGTAGAGGAGAAAAAGGATTGAATAAGAGAAAGATATTTTCAGTACTTTCTTCTACAGCAATTTTTCTTTCATTAAATTCAATAGCACCTACTGCAAGTGCTAATTCCCAAACATTAGATAATTTAGAACAACAACAAAAAGAATTACAACAAGAACAAAATAAATTGAACGGGAACATAAATGATGCTGAACAAGAGATGCAATCATTAAATTCAGAGCGTCAACAATTAAGTAACGAAATTGCAGAAATTCAAAGCAATATTGAGAACATTATTGCACAAATTAATGAACAAGAAAAAGAAATTGCTCGCTTAGAAGAAGAAATTAATAAATTAAATGAAGAAATTAATATTTTAGAAGAAAAAATCGCTGCTAGAAACGTAATTTTAGCAGAACAAGCGAGAGGCGTTCAAACATCAGGGTCTCCGCAAAACCTTATTGATATTGTTTTATCAGCAGAAAGTTTAACAGACTTAGTTGGTAAGGTAGAAGTTATCAATATGATTGTTCAAAATAATAATAATATTATGGAAGAACAAGTCAGAGACCGACAAAAAGTTGAAGCAGCAAGAGAAGAAGTTAATTTAGCTAAAGAAGAAACAAACCGTGTGAAAGAAGGCATGGAAACTAACCGAAATCAATTAGTTGCTCAACGTAAAGAACTAGATAGTAAAGTTCAACTTGTTACAGAAAAATATAACTTAACTAGTGGAGAACGCGATAAATTACTATCCCAACAACGTGATGTTGCATCACAAACAGATAAAATTAACCAAGAAATGCAAGCTGAAAAAGACCGAATTGCTGCCGAAAAAGCACGAGCGGAAGCAGAAGCTAGAAGAGTAGCTGAGGCTCAACGTAAAGCAGAAGAAGAAAGAGTTCAAAAACAACAAGTTCAAACAGCATCTTCATCTGCAAGCTCATCTGCTTCAACACCAGCACCAACACCAACACCGCCTTCAAATAGTGGTGGATGGACAAGACCAGCAAGTGGTTATGTATCTTCTGAATATGGTTATAGAATTCATCCTGTTCATGGAACAAGTAGATTACATGCTGGAATTGATATTGCCGGCGGCGGACCAATTGTAGCTGCTAAATCAGGAACAGTTACGGTTGCAGGTTATCATTTTTCACTTGGAAATTATGTGAAAATTGATCACGGTGGCGGTATATCAACAGTCTATGGACATATGCAATCTGATTTACGTGTCTCAGCTGGACAGTCTGTTTCAGCAGGACAACAAATCGGTACAATGGGGACAACAGGAACTTCTACTGGAGTTCACTTACATTTTGAAATTCATCAAAATGGTAGTCCGGTCAACCCAAGAAACTTCATGGGCTTTTAATATAAAAACATTCTAAACACATTGAGTCAAACAGGGAGATTTGACTCAGTGTGTTTTTTTGTTTTGTAGGTAAATAAATTATACCAAGTGTAAGACTAAAGAAAATGCCCCTCATAAATATACAAAATTAACTTTACATTCAGAAGAGTACTCAGCAAGTACATGAGAAACAAAAACATTCTTAATGCAAAGATGAATCAAAAACGGTATGATAAAAGAGTATATAATTATTTGAGGTGAAAAAAGGATGGACCATATTACATCAGTAAATAATCAGCAGGTAAAAAACTGGAAGAAATTAAAGTTAAAAAAGGAACGAGTAAAACAATCCTCATATCTTGTTGAAGGCTTTCATTTAGTGGAAGAAGCTTTAAAACATAAAAAGAATGATATTCTTCAGGTTATGGTTCGAGAAGACTTATTAGAAAATGAAGAATTCTTAAATTTAGAGATTGATACGAATAAGGTAATCGTTATAAATTTAAATATTGCAGAAGAAATTAGTGAAACCCAAACAAACCAAGGAATCTTTGCTGAGTTAGCTATTGAAACCTTTGTATTTCCAGAGGTAATTGATGGACCTATTTTATTACTGGATGCAGTCCAAGATCCTGGAAATGTTGGGACAATGATACGTACGGCTGATGCAGCCGGATTTCAGGGAGTATTTTTAGGGAAAGGAACTGTTGATTTATATAATTCTAAAACATTAAGAAGTGCACAAGGTAGTCACTTTCATTTAGAAGTATATGAAGGAGATTTAAAAGAGTTCGTTGCGCATTTTAAAGAAGAAGGCTATCCAGTATTTGGAACTGCTTTAAACGAAAAGGCTACTTCTTACAAAGATGTCTATGTGGATACTCCTTTTGCCTTAGTTGTAGGTAATGAAGGTGCAGGAATAAATAATGAATTAATAGATGAAGTGGATCAAAATATTTTTATTCCTATGCATGGGCATGCTGAATCTTTAAACGTGGCGATTGCAGCGAGTATTTTAATGTTTCACTTAGTGAATTAAAGATAGTTAATTTCAAAAAGGAGAGATTAGATAAATGACAAAAAGTATATTAGTAGTCCAAGAATTGTACCCAGAGCAGATTGATGAATTAAAAGAAAAGGCATCAGATTATAAAATCGTAGAATCTATTGAAGAAGCTGATGCAAGTACTGTTGAAATAATTATTGGATGGTCTGATGATTTGATTCCACTCATTGAAGATGAAGCATCTAATGTTAAATGGGTTCAATTTGCTTATGCAGGAGTTAATGCTTTACCATTAAAGTTATTTACTGAAAAAGGTATCTTACTTACAAATGGAAGTGGCATTCATGCAAAGCCTGTAACGGAGACTATAATTGGTTTGATCTTAGGTATGACTCGAGCAATTGTTCGTTCAGCTAAAAATCAAGAGAATAAAGAGTGGTCGCACGGAAGTAACTTATATGAGTTAGCAGGCAAGACAATGTTAATTGTTGGAGCGGGCAAAATTGGCGTTCAACTCGGAAAAGTAGCTAAGGCATTTAACATGCATACAATCGGTATTAACCGTAGTGGACGAGAAATAGAAAATATGGACGACCAATATACTCAAAAGGAATTAGCCGATGTGATTCATAAAGGGGATATTGTTGTCAATATTCTACCCCTAACAGAAGAAACGACTCATTTATATGATGAAGATATGTTCTCGAAAATGAAAGATGGCGTTATCTTTATCAATGTGGGGCGTGGAGAATCAGTAGTAACAGAGGATTTATTAGCAGCTTTAGATAATGGAAAAGTCAGTCGAGCAGGCTTAGATGTCTTTGAACAAGAACCATTACCTGAAGATAGTCCACTATGGAATCACGAGCAAGTATTAATGACGCCACACATAGCAGGACAAGTTGAAAGTTATCCTAAATATATTTTTCCGCTGTTCATGAAAAATTTTGAAGCATTCGAAAAAGGCGAAGAATTGCCTGAAAACTTAGTAAAACTAAACGATGGCTATTAATTATTCATTTTTGGATAATTGTTTAAGTTTCCATTAAAATGACGTAATATAATGTAAAAATAGGCAAAAAGTCTTTTTTTTCTTTGAGCTTTCTGTATAATAGAGACTGTTAACAATAATTATATAAATTGCATAAACAGCAATTATTTCTAAGCACTCACAACCTTTAAAAGGAGAATGTTGATGGAGTTCGTCCGTGAAATTTGGGAAAACGACAAAGAGTACATGGCTATTATTGAAGACTTATTAGAGAATGAAGACTTATTAAAATTGGATGAAATTACGCATCATCATTATACAACGCGTTTAACACACAGCCTATTTGTTTCATATGTTAGTTACAAATTGGCAAAATCTAGAGGTCTAGATTTCGTATCTACTGCAAGAGCAGGATTGTTGCATGACTTTTTCTTAGAAGAAAGAGATGAAATTTTAGCTTTAGGAATGGGTTCACATAATTCTGCACATCCTAAAATCGCATTAAAAAATGCTCGAAAAATTACTGAGATTAATGATTTAGAAAAAGATATTATTTTAAAACATATGTTTTTATGTACAATTAAAGGTGGTTTTCCTCGTTATAAAGAAAGCTTTATTGTTACTTTAGTTGATAAATATTGTGCGATTTCAGAAGTTTCAACACCAACGCGTAATTGGTTTAAAGAATTTTATGCAGTATTACAATCAAAAGTTTCTTACAGTTAATTCTATAATTGAAGAGTAAATAAAACCTTATGTCATGATAAATGGCATAGGGTTTTTCTTTTGAGTATTTTTGATAATTTTATTAAAATGAAATATAATTTATGGTGATAAATGAGAAGGATACGCATTAAATAATAAAATTTTGATTTAATGAGGAGATGACTGAATGACCGAAAATAATTCCAATATGGAACAATATTTTGAAGAACTTTTTGAAGCGGTAAGCAATGATAACCGTGAATTATTTCGAGAAATTTTTCTAACACTTCATGAACGTGATCAACAAGAACTGTTCCATTTACTTTATCCAGAAAAGAAGCGTAAAATTGCAGCTTTTTTATCCCCTGAAGAATTTGCAGAAATTTTTGAATGGATGGAACTGGAAAACCAAGAAGATGCGGTAACCTATTTACCAAAAGATTATATCGTATCTGTTTTTAATTATTTGCCGACTGATACATTAGCAACCTTTGTATTTACTAGTCAAATTGATGAGATAGAAATGTTGCTTCAATCAATGGACAAAGAGGAATTTAATCGTCTCCAAGAAGTTCTTTCTTATGAACAAGAAACTGCAGGCTCAATTATGACGAAAGAGTATTTTTTTATTCATGAAGACGATACACCACAAACAATCATTGAAAATATTCGTTCATTTGGTGAGCGTGCTGAAACGATCTATTATTTATATGTGGTTGATAAATTACATCGCTTAGTGGGTGTGTTATCTCTGAGAGACTTACTGTTAGCTCCGGTAGATAAACCTATTTCTGAAGTGATGAGTACACTTGTTATTTCTGTTTTCGTGAGTGAAGATCAAGAAAAAGTAGCAAATATCATTCAAGATTATGATCTCATTGCAATTCCAGTTATTACAAACGACCAGCGCCTAGTCGGAATTATTACTGTTGATGATATTATGGATATTCTAGAACAAGAAGCTACGGAAGATTTCCAAGAATTTGCGGGAATTTCTACAACAAAATCAACAGAGCCTCTAGAAGAGGAAAGTGCCTTCGCAGCTGCTAAAAAGCGCAGTCCTTGGATCGTTATTTTACTATTTTTAAGTATGATCACTGGCGGATTGATAAATTTCTTTGAAGGGACTTTAGCCTCGGTCGTTTCTTTAGCAGCATTCATACCATTAATTATGGGAGCCGCAGGGAATGTTGGAACCCAATCTTTAGCTGTTGCTGTTCGTAATATGAATATTGACGATGAAGATTCACAAGATTTAGCCCATGTTTTAAAAGTTGAAGCAGAAACAGGTGCTCTGATTGGAAGCATGGCCGGTGTTATTATATTCTTTCTTGTCGGTATTTTATATCGCGATTTTATGTTAGCTTTTATCGTAGGTGTTTCGATTTTCATATCTATAACTGTTGCGGCTGTTATAGGAACATTGATTCCTGATATTATCCAAAAAATGAATTTTGATCCAGCTGTTGCAAGTGGACCTTTTATTACAACCATTAATGATACTTTAGGTTTGTTGATTTACTTTTTAATTGCTACGTCCTTGTTAAATTTCATTTCTTAACGAGAGAAGGAACAATTAATTAAAAAAATCGACTACCCTTTTTTAAAAATGTTTGCTATAATAGGCTTTGTGAGAATAAAAATAAATAATTAACTTTTAAAAAAAGACAGAAAAGAGTACCTTGTTTTTCTATTACAGAGAATAAATACACTAGCTGAAAGTATTTTTATGGAAAGATAAGCGAAGTTCACTTCTGTTGCTCGAAATAATGTTAAAAAGAAAATTTATTTCGAATAATTGGTTCCTTACCCGGTTTGTACCGTTATGCAATTATAAGTGCAAGAGAGCAGTGTATGCTTTTTTGAACTAGGGTGGTACCGCGTTTAACCTCGTCCCTTTTTAGGGATAGGGGTTATTTTTTTTGAGGAATTATTTATAATTCCTTTCAGCAAGTTTTTTCTTAATTTAGAAAGGAAGAGAAAAGTGGATTTAAAAGCAAAATTAGAAGAATTAGCAAAAAATTCTATTACTACAATTGAAAGTAGTCAAACTGTTGATGCTGTAGAAGAGTTACGTATTCAATTGTTAGGTAAAAAAGGACAATTAACCGATTTATTAAAAATGATGAAAGATCTTGATAAAAGTGAGCGTCCAGTTATAGGAAAATTAGCAAATGAAATTCGTGATGATTTAACAACTCGTATTTCTGATAAAAAAGAAGAATTAGCACAAATCGCCTTAGAAGAACAATTATTAGAAGAAACAATTGATGTGACATTACCGGGGCGTAAGTTTAAAAAAGGACAGATGCATGTTATCCATCAAATTATGGAAGAAATTGAAGATCTTTTCTTAGGCATGGGTTACAACATTATAGGTGGGACAGAGATTGTTTCAGATTATTTGAACTTTGAACGAGTAAATGTCCCACAAGATCACCCGGCGCGAGATATGCAAGATTCTTTTTATATTAATGATCATTATTTATTACGCACACAAACATCTGCTGTTCAACCTTTAGTGATTGAGGAACATGATTTTAGTAAAGGACCTTTAAAAGTGATTAGTCCTGGGAAAGTTTATCGTCGTGATTCAGATGATGCGACACATTCACATCAATTCCATCAAATTGAAGGAATTGTTATTGATGAAAATATTGCAATGTCTGACTTAATGGGTACGTTAGAAATTATGTCGAAAAAAATCTTTGGACCTGATCGAAAAGTTCGTTTCCGTCCAAGCTACTTCCCATTTACTGAACCTTCTGTAGAGGTAGATGTTAGCTGCTTTAAATGTGGTGGAGCAGGTTGTAATGTATGTAAGCAAAGTGGTTGGATTGAGATTCTTGGTGCAGGTATGATCCATCCAAACGTATTAGAGATGAGTAATGTAGACTCTAAAAAATATTCAGGATTTGCGTTTGGTGTTGGACCTGATCGTATGGCTATGTTGAAATATGGCGTCGATGATATTCGTCATTTTTACTTAAATGATCAACGATTCTTAAGTCAGTTCCACGCGAAAGGAGAAGCATAATGTTAGTTTCATTTAATTGGTTAAAAGAATATGTAGATTTAGAAGATATTACACCTGACGAATTAGGCGAAAAGTTTACATTAGGTGGTTTAGAAGTTGAAACAATCCAAAAGCTCGGCGAAGGGTTGAATCATTTAGTTGTCGGTGAAGTTGAAACTTGCGAACCATTGGAAGGTTCTGACCATTTGAATAAAACAACGGTCAATGTCGGTAATGAAGTGTTACCAATTATCTGTGGCGCTCCAAATGTTGCGGCAGGACAAAAAGTTGTAGTCGCAAAAGTTGGTGCTATTTTACCCGGTAATTTTGAAATTAAAAAAGCCAAAATTATGGGCGAGACATCAGAAGGTATGATTGTTTCTTTAGATGAATTAGGCTTTCCAGATTCAATTATTCCAAAACACGCTGAAGATGGCATTTATGTTTTAAACGAAGAAGCAGAAATAGGCGCGGATGCTCGACCGTATGTCGGTTTAGATGATGCAGTCATTGAATTTGATTTAACGCCTAACCGTGCGGATGCCCTGAGTATGCGTGGTGTTGCTTACGAAGTCGGTGCTTTACTTGATCAAGTACCATCATTTGATGAAATAGAACTTGAAGAAGATGAAAATGAAAAAGTTGAAGATTATGTTTCGGTTTCTGTAGAAAATACTGAAGACACGTTAGATTACCGCATGCGTATTGTAAAAGATGTAAAAATTGGTGAGAGCCCGCTTTGGATGCAACATAAGTTAATGCATGCAGGTATTCGTCCAATTGATTTAGTAGTGGATATTACAAACTATGTGATGCTTGAGTTTGGACAACCTTTACATGCTTTTGATTATGATAAATTAGAATCTAAAAAAATCCATGTACGTCGTGCAAATCCTGGAGAAGAATTAGTTACTTTAGATGGACAAACCCGCAAGTTAATTCGTGAAAACCTTGTAATTACGAATGGTGAAAAAGCTGTTGCATTAGCAGGAGTCATGGGTGGAGAAAACTCACAAATTACTGAAGACACAAAAACAATTGCAATTGAGTCAGCGGTATTTAATCCAGTATTAACTCGCCGTACAGCAAATCGTTTGAACTTACGAAGCGAGTCAAGTAATCGTTTTGAGAAAGGTGTAAATATTGCTACCGTTCAAGATGCAGCTGATTTAGCGGCGAAATTGATGGTTGAATTAGGTGGAGGAAGAGTAGTAAGTGGTACATCAGAATCTTCCCATACAACGTCCAAAGACATTTCTATTACCACCACCGTTGATCGTGTAAATCGATTAATTGGTAGTTCATTAACAGACGAAGAAATTTCTTCCATTCTAGATCGACTAGGCTTTAATCACAAAGTAGAAGAGAGCAGTATTGAGGTTTCAATTCCTACACGTCGATGGGACATTGAAATTGCCGAAGATTTAATCGAAGAAATTGCTCGAATTTATGGATACAATAATATTCCAGTGACTCTTCCAGTAACTGAATCTACACCAGGTGAGTTGACGACGGCGCAAAAAACAACACGCCTTATCCGCAATAATTTAGAAGGTAATGGCATGCAGGAAGCTATTAGTTATTCATTGACTCTACCAGAAAAAGCAGAGCGTTATGCAATAACTAAAGGAGAAGCAGTTTCTTTACAAAATCCAATGAGTAAAGAACGTGTGACATTAAGACAAAATATCGTAAGTGGTTTAATTGATGATGCAACGTATAATGTAGCACATCAAGTTTCAGACATAGCTTTATATGAGATTGGACATGTCTTTTATGCAGAAGCAGCGGATGATTTGGTAGAATATAGTCATGTTGCTGGTTTACTGACCGGTGAAAGTCAAAAAGATTGGTTCGGAGAAACAGAAACCATTGATTTCTATACTGTTAAAGGCTTGGTAGAGAATTTATTGTCTTCCTTCTTATTTAGTGAAGAGATTACTTATCAATTAGCGACCGAACGAGAAGGTATGCATCCTGGCCGTACGGCTGATATTTATATTGGCCATGATTTAGTAGGGTATGTTGGTCAAATTCATCCAACCATTGCAAAAAACAGTGATTTAAAGGATACCTTTGTCTTTGAACTCTCAATAAATAAAATCGTGAATGCTCAAAAAGAAGAAGTAGGCTATACAGCGTTAAATCGTTACCCAGGCTCTTCTCGAGATATAGCTTTACTCGTATCAGAAGAGGTAACACATGCTGATTTAGAAAGTGTTATTTTAGAAAATGGTGGCGAGTGGCTTCAAAGCATTCAGCTCTTTGATTTGTATGATGGCGAAAATATTGAAGATGGAAAAAAATCAATGGCGTATTCTTTATATTATGCAAATCCAAATGCTACACTAAAAGAAGACGAAGTAAATAATGACTTTAGTCGTGTACAAGACGCTTTAATCAAAAAATTCGATGTAGAAATTCGTTAAATTCTAAAGAAAAAAGGTAGAGATTTGTTCAACAAATTTCTGCCTTTTTTTCTGAATTTTTACTAAACGTGGTAAGCCTGTGTTTTAAAGATAAAGAGATGAAAATTTATTTGATTTTTGTTAATATAGATAAGTGATTTAAACAAGAGAGGTATGTGCAAATGGCGAATGAAAAAAGAAGAGTTAAAGTCGTGATTAATGAGAAAGAATATACGATCATAAGTAATAAGTCAGCTGCACATATAGAACTGGTAGCTGAAACCATAAATAAGCAATTAAAAGAATTAAGTGCTTTATCCAATAAATTATCAAAAGAAGAACAAGCAATATTAATGGCTGTAAATGCTGTATCAGACCAGATTGACAGTCATACAAAAATGATTGAGCTTGAAGAAGATTTAAAACAGATGGAAAGAAATTAAAACAGTTTTGCTGTTAAGTAGGGGAAAACGATATGATAACATTGTTGATTTTACTAATACTATTTATCGGAGCATATAGTGGTTATAAAAATGGAATCATTTTACAGCTCATAAAAACAATAGGATATGTTGTAGTACTTATTTTTGCATTTGATTATTATATTCCAATCAGTGAGTATTTATATTTATTAGTTCCATATCCAACACCATTTTTTCCAGAGTCTAACCCATACGCTTTTTATGATGAAAGTTTACTTTTGACACTAGATTTATCTTATTATTATTTAGTTTCATTTTTACTGATTCTCTTAATTGGATGGCTCATTGTTCGTTTTTTAACTCAGTTGGTTTCCTATACAATTGAACAATTTAGAGCACCTGAACCATTAAGTGGAATTGGTGGTGCAGTGTTAGGATTTATAGTAAATTATGTTGGTGTCTTTTATTTGCTATTATTGCTCTCACTTATTCCTTTCGATTTTGTACAAAATCGACTAACCGATAGTTTTGTAGCAGATAACATACTCACTTCAACGCCAGAATTAACTGAAAGGAATTATCAGCGGTTTATTTTAGATGCGCATGAGACGGCATTGGAAAATCGACCAACAATGAATATCGAGCCACCTGCTGATGAAGGTAGCGAAGAAGAAACGACAGAAGGAAACGAAGAATAAAACGACAGGTGTTGCAGCAAAATTCGATATTGCTTGGCGACACCATTTTTTTGCAAAGATTACGGAGTGAATGACATGAAACAAATAGATAAAAAATCAATGGCCACACTCGAATATGCTAAAATCATTAACCAATTAAGTGAATTCACTGTTTCGGAACTTGGTAAGACTCAAATTAAAAATATCCAACCATCTAAATCCCGTCCAGAAGTTATTGAATGGTTAGAAGAAACCGATGATGCGGTGAAATTGTATCGCCTAAAAGGTGGTATGCCATTAGGAACCTTTTATGATGTACGTCCACATTTGAAGCGGATGGAAATTGGAGCCGTATTATCCGGTCAAGAACTCATTCAAGTGGGGCAATTATTAAAAGGTGTTCGTGAAATATTTGAATTTTATCAAGAATTAAAAGAAGAAGAAATTGAATTAAGTCAACTTTATTCAATCAGTGATGAGATTATTGTCTTGTCGAATTTAGAGCGTAAAATATATGCCACATTGACTGAGAGCGGTACTGTTGTCGATGATGCAAGTGCTAAACTAAAGTCAACTCGAACAAGTATTAGACAAACGGAAAGTGACATACGTGATAAACTAAATAGTATCGTTCGTGGTTCTCAAGCAAAATACCTGACAGATAATATTATTACTATGCGAAATGATCGCTATGTCATCCCAGTAAAAGCGGATAGCCGGAATGTATTCGGAGGCGTTGTACACGCACAAAGTTCGTCTGGTCAAACGTTATATGTAGAACCACAAAGCGTTTTAGATTTAAACAATCGACTCAAAAGACTACAAAGTGAAGAAAAACATGAAATAGAACGTATTTTAGTTGAATTAAGTCAAGAGATCGTCCCACATACAGAAGAAATTATTACTAACTTAGAGATTTTAACAAAAATGGATGTGCTCCAAGCAAAAGCACTCTATGCAAGAGAGATTAAAGCAACTCGTCCATTTGTCCACTCAGAAAATTATATTCAACTATTTGGTGCTAGACACCCCCTCATTCCTGAAGAGGAAGTTGTGGCGAATGACATTAAATTAGGTGATCTTTATAAGACAGTTGTTGTTACTGGACCAAACACAGGTGGTAAAACGGTGATCTTGAAAACACTTGGTTTACTACAATTGATGGGACAATCTGGTCTATATTTACCTGTTGAAGAGGAAAGTACCATTGGTGTTTTTAATCATATTTTATCAGATATTGGGGATGAACAATCAATTGAGCAGAGCTTATCAACATTTTCTTCTCATATGACGACAATTGTTTCAATTTTAGAAACTTTAGATGAGAACAGCCTGGTACTGCTCGATGAGTTAGGTGCTGGAACGGATCCGCAAGAAGGTGCGGCTTTAGCTATTTCAATTTTAGATTTCATCGGCTCAATTGGCAGTTCTGCGATGATTACTTCTCATTATCCAGAATTGAAACTTTATGGTTATAATCGACCAGAAACAATGAATGCCAGTATGGAGTTTAATATTGATACATTAGAACCAACCTATAAGTTTAAAATGGGAATTCCAGGACGCAGTAATGCTTTCGAAATTGCGCGACGTTTAGGGATGAATAATGAGGTTATTGATGTCGCTAGATCTCTTATGAGTAGTGAAAGCCAAAGTGTGGATGAAATGATTAGCGACTTAGATGCGAAACAGAAAGAAGCAGAAGAGACTTCAACCGATCTGCGGAGACGTCTTGCGGATGCAGAGAAATTACACAAAGAACTAACAGAGGCGCATGAAGCTTATGAAAAAGAAAAAGAAAACTTAAGGACAAAAGCACAAGAAGAAGCCAATAAAATTGTTGAAAGCACAAAACGCAAAGCAGATAATATTATAGCAGATTTACGACAAAAACAACTCGATGCAGAAAATGCGCCTGCGATAAAAGAACATGAATTTATTGATGCGCAATCTCAATTATTAGGCTTGCGACAAGAAAAGGAAAGTTTACAACAAAATAAAGTTTTACAACGTGAAAAAGATAAACGCACGTTGAAGGAAGGACAAACCGTCACTGTCCATTCACTCGGTCAAACAGGAACCTTAGTTGAAAAGATTGATGATGAATGGGTCGTACAGATGGGGATGTTGAAAATGCGATTACCTGAAGATGATTTGACTGTTTCTGAAGCAGAGAAAGAAAAAGAGCCAACAAAATCTACCTATTATGGTTCAACAAGTTCAGTACGTCCAGAATTAGATTTAAGAGGTGAACGTGTAGAAGCTGCACTTTCAAAACTTGATCAATATATAGACCAAGCATTACTCGCAAACTATAAAAAAGTAACAATTATACATGGACATGGTACAGGGGCGGTTCGGGCAGCTGTCCAAGAAGCATTAAGTAAACATTCAAGAGTAAATAGTTATCAAACTGCACCTGCAAACCAGGGAGGTACGGGAGCAACTATCGTATCTTTCAAATAATGTTTCGATTTAAAACAGAATTTTGGTAAAAATGAATGGTTCATGATAGAATATCCTTTGAATGAAAATAATATACTTTTTACCTTTACAGGAGGGTTATGAATGAAAGAGTTAACAGATGCAACTTTTGAACAAGAAACAGCTTCTGGCGTTTCTTTAACAGACTTTTGGGCTGAATGGTGTGGACCATGTAAAATGCAGTCACCAATTTTAGAAGAAATGTCTGAAGAATCTGACGGTTCTGTTGCTTACTACAAATTAGATGTAGATGCGAATCCAGAAACACCAAGACAATTTGGAATTATGAGTATTCCTACTTTGTTAGTGAAAAAAGACGGAGAAGTTGTTGAAACTTTAATTGGATTACACTCAAAAGAACAAATTGCAGAAGTATTAAGTCAGTACGCTTAATTTTATAACTAAATAAGCTGATTTGAAGACCATGTATGATTTATTTCATATATGGTCTTTTTTGGTTCTTTGTCAAATAAAGTTGATGATGAATATGCCGATCGTTTTCGCTTAATGGAGGAGTTGAGTAAAACTGAAGAACAAGAAGAGAAGACATTCAAAGTAAAATTATAACTTGGAGAGTCCTCGGTTAGGTATTAGAGAAGTAGAAGAAATTGAACAAAATCTAAAAATATATGTCCGTATTTGAATTTACTTAAAATTTTATGATTGCATGAACAATAATAAAAGCTCGAAGTATTCACATGTGAAAAACATGGAAACCTCGGTCTTTCTAGTTCTATAAGGGATTATAAACCTTTTTTTGAAGTTATTATTTTTATATGGATCAATTATCAAGTATTCCTTTCACCAAATAAACTTTCGTGCAAATAAAGCGGTCTTCCTTTCATCAAACTAATTTTTATGTAAGCAAGCGAGCATTCCTTTCATCAAACTAATTTTCGAGTAAACAAGCGAGCTTTCCTTTCACCAAATTTTATTTCGAGTAAGTAAGGGAGCCTTCCTATCACCAAACTAATTTTCGAGTAAATAAGTAATTTTTTGATTATCTGCAGCATAAAACCGTTGAGTAATTTCATCGAATCTATAATTTATACTGTTGCTACTTCTTCTTGTAACCAAAGGAGTGAGCTTAAAGATCAATTTAACATGATTTTTTTAAAAGAAAAATCATTCAATCACCAGGATTTAACTTAGAACGAAAAATGGTGCTAATGATTGAAACTAATCCATCAACACTAATTATTATAGAGTCTTTTTTTGAATTTATTTTAAGTACTTACAAAATAAATTTACTAAATTTCAAGTTTAAGTTAGCTATAAATATTTATTAAATTTAAAAAAATAGAGCAATAAAATCATACGTGGTTTTATTGCTCTATCTTGCTGTGTTCTTTTTATGGGATAAGTTTTGATAGCTATTTTCCTTAATCTTTCAAAGAATATTAGATGTTTATTCATCTTTAAAGCGTCAGTTCGATTTCTATTTCGTTCTTTTTTTGGTAAAATAAGAATGCATGTTAGGAAACATTAAATATCAAGAATGCTGTGAGGTGCAAGATGAAAAACCAACCGATCGGATTTATGGATTCTGGAGTTGGGGGACTCAGCGTTGTTAAAGAAGTTATAAAATTATTACCAAATGAACAGCTTTATTTTATAGGAGATTCGGCTAGAAATCCTTATGGTTCTCGTTCTATGGCTGAAGTTTTAGAATTTAGTAAAGAATTAGCAGATTTTTTAATATCAAAAAATATTAAATTACTAGTCATTGCTTGTAATACCGCCAC
>Ga0209487_1000978_pt1 | contig 24751 bp, 4 predicted proteins | sample Poulit2012_FD_187524 | JGI IMG/M metagenome (GOLD analysis project Ga0209487, IMG submission 187524) | Agricultural soil microbial communities from Georgia to study Nitrogen management - Poultry litter 2012 (SPAdes) (version 2) | ecosystem: Environmental > Terrestrial > Soil > Agricultural land...
AACCAGTAATCCGTGGAAGGTAATGGTTTGCCATTAAAGGTTCCATTCCATCCTTCGCTTTGTGGATTTAATTGTTTTAGCAACTTACCATGTCGGTCGAAGATGAATATCTCGGCAGAAGGATCTAAATCGGCCATACCAGGAATATTCCAAGTATCGTTATATCCATCGTCGTTAGGTGTAAAGAATTTCGGATAGTCCACCACGTTTACTACCACATCGACACTTCCGCATCCATTCCTATCGGTAATTGTAATCACGTGTGTTCCAATACCTACATTTGTAAAAGATCCATGATCTTGAGGTGTTCCGTTATTCAAAGAGAAGGTGTAGTCACCAAATCCGTCAGCCCAAGCCTCTATATTATATGTTCCTGAGAAGGCAGGACTGGTTACTTCGGCACCATAACTAAACGGCATGCTAGATTCTACCACTTCAACATCTAAAGATAAGGAACAGCCAGTATCTAAGTTTACAATCTCTACTCTATATGTACCTATTTTATCGGCTACAAGCGATGGTCCAACTTGACCTATAATTCGCTCATCTTCAAAATACCAAGTAATTTCATTGTTACTTGCATCTAATCCAGTATCAATGATCGGGTAAATGATATTCCCGTCGGCATCTTCCATTGGATTCCCTTGAGCATCGGTACAGAAGCTATACAGATCTTCTAGAATTAATCCAGGTATTTCAATAACCTCCAGCACTACTTCTGCAATAGCATAACAACCTGTGTCCTGATTGGTTACACGAACATAAATGGTTTGCGGATTAGAAATGTTCTCATAGGTTCTCCCTAATCTATTTTCTACAGCACCTTCATGTGCATCGTCTTCGGTTAAGAAAAATTCTACATCGAAGAAGTTTGGATCTTGCGTTCCTAGGATAGAATCAATTAAGTCCTCATTGCTAAGGTCAAAGATTCCAACCCCTCCGTTTGGTCCTGGTATTCCACATACTTTATAAGTTTCCTCTGGACTAAAAGCCTCGGCACCTTTAAGAACCTCAATATCAAACCAAGTAAGTCCGCCAATATAACAGTCGTCGATATCTGGATTACCGATTCCTACGTAAATGGTTTGAGGATTCTCTCTATTATAATACGCATCTGGATCTATAATTGGATTTACGCCATCTATTGCTTCTGTTAAATCTTCATAGAAGAATACATCTAGATCAGTTAAATCTTGATTACCAAATATTTCTGGTATTTTCGATGTTAAATCAAACAATGCTCGCTCCGTATCATTGGTTACACAAACAATCATTGGCTCGATATCTTCTGGAGGTAATACATCTGGAAGCGTACTTAGGACAATCTCTAATTCTACAATTTCGAAACAGCCAGTCTCTGGATTGATCACTCGTACATAAATAATCATCGGGCTATCTTCCAAGTCTAATTCATATTCCTCTGGATTGGCAATTACTTGTTCCTGATCGCCATTTACCGCATCGCGATACTTCTCATAGTACTCTAAATCCCAAGATTCATGATTCAATATCTGAAGATTACGAATAGTTAAATCTACAATAGTAAAGTCAGCATCGCTATCCAAATGACATTGAACAATTGGTTCTGGAGTAACTGGTTCTGGATTAGGATCTACACGTAATGTTAAGGTAGTAAATGCCACACAACCAGAATCGCTAGAACTGTTTTCTTGCGAATCCTCTATGCGAATATAAATTACCTGTGGGTTTTCTATATTGGTATAGTTGGTTGGATTGGTGATATAGTTGGTATTTCCAATCAATGCATCGGCTTCATCTTCATAGAAATAAACTCCTAATCCTGTAGCCTGTCCAATAATTTCCTCACGCTTATCGAGTAAATCAAACACCGCTGTCTCGGTATTTGGTTCTCCTAAAGCAGTACAAACACTAAGTGCAGTTGGATTATTGATTTGTGGTCCTTCTACTAAATGAAGCGTGAAAGGAACAATATTATAACACACTCCATTGGTATAAGCCAATCGCACGTAAATAGTTACTGGTGTTGGTGGATCGAGCAAGTAATCTGTTGGATCGGCAATCGCGCCTGAACCAGCTTCTGCTGCTTGTTGCGTTAAGTGATAGGTTAGTGTTAGGTCATCTCTATTTTGATTTCCATAAATAAGATCTTCGTAAACGGTAAGATTTACTCGAACACTACTATCTTCATCTGGCGTACAGAAATATAGATCGTCTAGTTCTACTGGAACGACTGGACTTGGAATTGCTTTGAGTGTTACCTCTATGATAGTAAAGCAACCCGTACCATTTGGTGGATCGGCAAAGAACACACGAGCAAAAACTATTTGCTCATCGGCCACAATATTCTGATAAGGTGAAGTTAATGGGTTCGTCGCATTCTCTGCATCGGTAAATGTTTCGTGGAAACTAACGTGTACTCCTGGCTCATTGGCAATAATTTCATTCTCTAAAGAATCTAAATCAAAATACGCATAGCCTTCATTATCAATATCACACACCTCTAATGGTTCTGGAGTAACTGGTGCTGGAAGTGGATTTACCACCAGCGTTAAGGTAATTCCTGTAGTCACCGTACAACCATATTCGTTTTCAACTCGTATATAGATGGTTTGGTTATTTTCTGTATTCTCATACGGAATTGCCAATGGATTATCGCCCGTATCGGCATCCGCTTGTGATTCGTGATAAGTAACTGTTAGACTCTGATCGCCGCCTGTAATCTCTTGAGTAGCTTCGTCTAGATAAAAATCTTCTATTTCATCGCCTGGATTGTTGATGTCACATAACTCTAATGGCGCAGGGTGATGTACCTCTGGCAGTGGCGCTACAAAAAGTTCTATTTCTACTTCGGTAGCACAACCTGTTAAAGGATTAGTAACCATTACAATTACGATACCTCCGGAACTTGGATAAGCAGACGGAGAAGGGATTTGACCCGCTTTATCTCCATTGGAATCCGTTTCAAAATAGGTGATATCATAATCGCTTGGATTGTTTAGAAGTATGGTAACTTCGTCTTCTACAATTTCTTCTAAATCAAAAATATGTACACCTGTGCCATCCTCATCACATCCAATAAATATTTCGGAAGGGGTAACTAGTTCTGGCGTTTCTTCGATAGTCAGTTTAATCCTAACTACCGTATGACAACCCACTCCAGTTACTTCCACTCGAACATAGACGTACTGTTGATTATTGATCATATTGTTGGTTACAGTATCTGGTAATGGATTTGCATCATTATCTGCGTCTGCTTGTGTTCTATGATAGCTAATCGTTGCATTAGGATCTGAGGTAATATCCGCATCTGGCAAATAGAATATTCCTTCTCCATCGTTATTAGGATCACAATAGATTAACTCAGCATCTTGTGCAATAGGAGCATTCAATACTTCTAACTGGATAGGCTCGACGATATAGCAACCCGTATCATTGTCTTCTATACGAGCATACACCGTGTCATTATACCCTATAGTATTGGTATAGTTTATGTTGATAGCTCCTGTAGCTTGTTCCGCATCAGAAGCGGATTCATAATAGGTTACGGTATAGTTTGAACCTAGACCTACCATAAATATAGTAGCTTCATTGAGGTCGAATTCTGAGATTCCATTGCCTGAGCCTAAATCACAAGCCTGTAAAATTACTGGACTATTTATGGTAGGCAATGGATTGACCGTTAAAGTTACGGATACGACCGAGAAGCACTCTGTGGTTTGAGAAGTATTGATTACCCTTACCCAAACCTGAGTAGTTCCAGGAACTGGATAGAGCTGGGTTTCATCAATCTGATTAGCTGCCGTAGCATTTTCTGCTGCGGCTTGTGAAGTATAGAACTCAATTTCGTAATCGTTTTTATTTCCTGTTACATCTGCCAAGACCGCATCTGAAAGCATGGTACCAGACAGGTCAAATTCTACATCCGATCCATCTTCGTTTTCACACAAAGCTAACTCTATTGGGGTTGTTGGCACAATAGGGTTTTCGTTAACTATCAAGTCTATAGTTACTACTGCTGGGCAGTCTAGACCAGGTGCTCCTACTCTTACGTATATCGTGGTATTGCCACTAGTGTATAAACTTGGTAAAGGAGGTACATTTTGATTATCGGCATCTTGCTGAGAGCTATAGAAATCTACGTCCAAAGTAGAATTTCCATCTTGTATATAAGGGATTAAACTATCTAAATCAAATTCAGCTTGTCCGTTTCCTTCATCACATAGTTCCAAGGGTGTAAGTGGCGGTACAGTTGGTGCATCTACTACTTCTAGCGTAGCTTCTGTTACAATGGCACAACCTGTATTAGGATCTTCTACACGTATATAAATCACTTCATCATCTTCGCCAGTATAGTTCCCTGGATTGGCAATAGCATCTTGCTGATCTCCTTGCTCCGCATCATTTAAGTCATTATAATAAGTAATACTATACCCATTTGTTAGATCCGTAATCGCAGCGTCTATTTGATCAGGGAGATTAAATACTCCTTCCCCATTTCCTGAACCATCCTCACAAGCTAGAATGGTGATGTTGGTATTGGTTAGCTCTGGTAGTGGATTGACGGTTAATTCTATTTCTAACACGGCATAACAATCTCCTGGAGATATTATTCTTACCCATACTGAATCTGATCCAGTAGCCACAAAGTACGCATCATCTATATCTATCTCTTCCGAAGAATCTTCGTTATCAGCACCATTTTGAGTCTCATAGAAAACAAGTTCATGATCCTCTTTATCTACTGTAATATTTTCTAAAATTGCATCAAACAAATCTTCATCATCGAAATCAAAATAACCTCCGTTATCACCCTCCACTTCACAAACTTCTAACTCTATAGGATCATCAGGTAATTCAGGAGCGCTAGAAACAATCACTTCAAACGAAATAATATCAAAACAATCTTCTTCTTTAGTAAGCCCTATTTCATTCCAATCATAATCCAATCTCACATAGATGGTATGAGTACCAGTTGCAGTAAATGCTGAAGGATTAGTGATAGGGTTTATAGCATCTCTCGCATCCTCTAGATCGGTATAATAGCTAAACTCATATTTATCATGATCCGCAATGTCATAATTACTTAATGCATCTTCTTCGTTATCAGTAAGATCAAAATTATGTTGGAAAGGAGAGGTATCTGCAGGAATACATATCTTCATATCTTCAACACAAGCCGCAACTGGACAAATTTTAAATCCAGAATTCATAGCCAATACTTCATAGTCATAGGCATTGGGGCTACCATCATTCATACGAAAACGAGCATCAGCTTCTAATGAAAAATGGCCGTATAATGGTCCAGAAATATCTGATTCTTCTAATTCGAAACAGATACCAGTTGGGGTTGTAGTTGCTGTTGTAACCGTACCTACTGTCGTTCCATTTTTTATGACATTTAAGTTGATATGTTTTAAATCGGGATTAAAGCATTGAAGAGCATTAATAGGGAAATCTATCTTCCCACAAACATCGATAGGAAAATCTGGATTTAAAGCTGGTAAAACGGCCTCACACATTTCCCCACGATTCATGTCCATATAGGAACATTCCTCATCATATATAAGCGAACCGTTTTCTACCGTTTCGATTTCTATATACCCGAAAGAGGCAGTTGCCTCAGGATTTGTATTAGCGTCATCCCCTACAAATATGTTATCTATATAAGCATAGCCAAAGTGCTGAGTTGGAGTACAGTATGCAGTAATAAACTCAATCATAGCAGCTTCACCTTGAATACTACGAGTATCTAACTTTACACTGGACCATTCCGAATACAATACTATAGGATCAGTAAGAGAGTTACCATTATCCCATGGTATGCTTGCTTCTTGGAAAATACAGTCATTTGCATCAGAAACGATACAACGTGTTTGGATTATATTGTTTTGATTATCATAAACATTTATTTGAAAGAAAGGCATTTGTTCAGTTGAATGACTTTGCGGGTTCTGCATCACCATCGCAAAATCAAACGCTACTACCTCCCCTGCAACAAATCTTTTACGTGCTGAAGTTATTACTGTTTGATATTCTTTATTTGTATTCAGTCGGAAAGATTCTCCAGTAGTTGCTTCAGCAAAAGGACTAGTCCTTGGCAACTCAATATTCGCCAAAGCTAAAGACGGGTCATTACCTGGTGTAGTATATACGGCATTGTCGGCAGGACCCATTCCATTTGTAGTTCCTACTGTAATAGGAGCAGGGTTAGCAATGAACCCCATATTACAAGTATTATGTTGCCCCATTGGTATATTATAGAACTTGATTTCTTCGTCAAGACAACCACAATCTGTTTCTGTAATTTCAATTTTAAGAGGCTCACTTTCACATCCATTAACGGTATCTGTAACATAATATACGTCTCCATCCTCCAACACTACTGAACCGATATTGCTAATCGGACTCATAGTATTATCATACCAAGTTAAATTATCTCCATCCACTCGGATGTCTGCTAAAGTTTCTGAATCCGTTACTCCTATCAAGCTCCATGCATCTTCCGAACAATAAAAGAATTCCTCAGCTCCTTTAGGCGCTTCCACGGCATATTTAATATTTACAGGTATACGTACTTCACATCCCTCTACATCAAAATCAATAAAGTAAACTTCTCCTGGCTCAACAGGTGTGGACATAGGCAACACACTTCCACCTGTATCTAAATCATAAAATTCAAAATCATCCCCTAAGAGGGCTTCATAATAAGTTTTTACGTCTTGTAAGGTGTAGGTAGAACCATAGCATATCTCTTTATACTCCAAACCTCCAGCAATAATCGTGATAGATTCTTGAGAGTTCGAACAGCTATCTCCTGTAATATTTAAATCCAGCTCTAACAACTCAAATGGATTTAATGTTTTCCGAATATGATTAAAAACAAGCTGCACCGGAATTTGAGAATTTTGATTGGCAGTTTGCGGCAAAGGATTCCAAGAGCCATTCAAATTCCAATAATATTCAAATTCATTACTTGCAACAGGAGTCCATATAATAGGTTGTTCATGAGGATCGCCATCATGATTTAACACCTCAATCTCTACTGGGCTATTTAAATCGTCTTCTTCTATAAAGAAAACATTTTTTCCTAGATCAATACAGGAGTCAGGAGACACGACAAATTCTACGGATTGTTCGTACACGGTGACCGGCACGGCATCACTCTCACACCCTGCTTCATCATTTGCAACATAATACGTCTCTCCGTCGGTTATTGTAGTAGTACCTGGTAAAACATTGGTTTTATTTGCATCATCGTACCAAACTGCTGTTCCTCCCAGTGCTACATTTAGGTCATCTAACTGTGAATTGCTACCTGGACAAACATATTGCACGGCGTCCGCTGTTGGATCTGGACATTGTGCATAGCCCATTCCGACAATAAAAAGTAAAGTCAATAAAGTAATTAATCTATTCATAGTCCTTTAAAAAAGTTCTGTTATAAGCTTAAGTTTTATTCTATCATATACTAAAGCAATACTTAGTATTTATAAAAAAACAATTGGTATTATATTAAGTATATTCTAACTGAAGAATATTTATGCTTTATCAAGCATCTTCAAACATATAAATTTTATTTAAAACAATAACATTTCTTTAAGAGTAAATTAAACCTATCAATTTCCTACGAGTTGATTTTTCATATTTCCTTTTACTTCAAACCGATAATTAAACACCTGCTCATCAAATCATTACGATTAGCAGAGCATTTAAAAAATCGGCTTGTTAAAAAATTTAAAAGATTAGAAAAACTATTTTTTAAATTCATTCACTTTTAGACTTCTATTTTGTTAGCAGCTGATTTGTTAAAGTTTTATTTATAATATTTTAGCACTTCTAATTGTTTGTTATAATTGCGGAACGAAATATAGAAATAAACTTATAGCTACTTTAATAATTTTAGTTAAAGTAGTATTGTAATAAGTGTTTTCTTTAATATAACAAGCTCTATACTTGATTATCAAGTATAGAGCTTGTATAAAGAGTTAATTAAAATTTATAATAATACTAATTCTTTTTATGGCTATATACTTATCGTTTTACAATAATAAACTCTGAACGTCTGTTAGTAGCGTGTTCTTCTTGAGTACAATTAGCACCACAATCAATCTCTGGTCTGGTGTCTCCAAATCCTTCGCCGCTAATTCTAGAAGCGTCTATTCCTTGTGATATAATATAATTGACCGTAGCCTTTGCTCGGCGATCAGACAACGCTAAGTTGTATTGTGCATTACCTTGCGAGTCGGTATGTCCTTCTACTTTTACCTCCATAGTCGGATGTTTCTTCATAACCGCTACAACACGATCTAATTCAAGCGCTGCCTCAGGCTTTATTTCTGATTTATCAAAATCGAAATGAATAGGGTTGATAACAATCCTCTCCTCCACGATAATCCTATCTAAAAGCAAGTCTTGTTCCACGAAATCCTCTTTCGTTGGAGCATAGGTAATCGCATTGTCTTCGTAATCATTTGAACTCGCTTCCACAACATACGCTACATCGCAATCAATGTCAAACCTAGCATGTCCGTTAGCATCGGTCATTTTTCTAGCTACCAATGTATTCTCCGCATCATATAGCCTCACGTTTGCGTTAGCTAAAGCCTCCTTAGTTTTGGCGTCCTTTACATGAACGGCTAACACAGACTCACAAATTTCGATAAGAGTTACGCGATAAATATTATCACTATGACCTGAGCCTCTATCAGAAGAAACAAAGCCTGTTTTGGTTTTTGGGTTGTAGTGATAGGCAAAATCATCTGCCGGGGAGTTTACTCCTGGCCCCATGTTTTTTACCTCACCAAAACCGCTGCCTTGGGCTTTTGCATAGAACACATCTAAACCACCCATTCCTGGATGTGCATCGCTAGAGAAATATAAAGTTCCTTCTGCATCTACAAATGGAAACACTTCTTTTCCTTTGGTGTTGATGTGGTCTGGTAAACGCTCTGGTTCTCCAAAACTACCATCGTTATTTATTGCAACTCGGTATAAATCTGAATCTTCTACTTCTCCTACTCTATTGCTAGAGAAGTATAGCCATTTCCCATCTGGGCTAACCGCAGGATGTCCTGTGGAATAGTTCCGATCGTTAAAAGGCACCTTCTGTACATCTTTCCACTCTCCGTTTATATTCTCGGCATAGTATATATGTATTTGATTTATGCCATCCTCTCCTTTTTTATACTTTCCTCGATAGTAATCATTGCGATCAAAGTACATGCGTTTTCCATCTGGAGAAATAGACACTGTACTTTCATGATACTTCGTGTTTACATCGCCTTTTACAGGGGTAGCATCCTGAATAGTATGCCCTATTATTTTAGCTTGGTAGATATCTAAAAATGGCTGATCGTTCCAACCATAGGTCTGACGCTTGGTGTTTCTAGCGGAAGTGAAATAAAAGTCATCTCCGTGAACAAATCCACCAAAATCTGAGTATTCTGAATTAACTCCACCCAAATTATCGGCTGCATAATTTGGTGTACTACCAAGTAGTTCTTCCACGTAGTTTGGATTTTTCATAAAGGACACAGCTCGTGTATCGTTTGGCTTCATCTGAGCAAAACCATGCATCCATTCTTTGTATTGTTTAATGTTTCCATTTCGCTTTAATACTTGCGCATAACGGTAAACAATTTCCGCATCGTCTTTTTTTGATTCTAAAGCTTTTGCGTAATATTTCTCGGCATCTTTGCTAGCATTCATAAAGTAATAGGCATTGCCTAACTGCGTATATACGTAGTCATCTGCCCTTCCTTTATCAACTAGCTTTTCGTATGCCTTGGTCGCCTCGGCATATTCTAACCTATCGTATAATTGATCTGCTTTTTTCGTTCGCTTATTCTGCGCTGTCACAAAAGTGGTTATGCTCAGGGCAAATAATAATGCAGTATATGATTTTTTCATGTTTTTAATCTTGTTTTAAATTTAGAAGAATCTAGGGGATCGCAATACTTTTTTCTTGAAATACAAGTCAATGGTCAAAATAACTTCGTGTGAAGCAGACGTAATGGCACTCAAATCAGAAGTGATATGGTCGTAAGCATAACCTACACGAAGCATAGGACTAATCTGAAATCCGACTACACCACTAAAAGAATCATCTAACCGATAGGAACCTCCAATCTCAAAACGCTCAAAAAATAAAGCATTTAGGTTAGCATCAAAAGAAACAGGAGCGTCAAAAGAGGATTTTACCATCACAGAAGGCTTTAATTTGAAATTGTCATTGATATCAAATATATAACCTGCAGTGGCAAAATAATGCAACTCCTCACTACCGTATTTCAAACCATTCTCATCCAAGTGAACCGACTTGATAAGGTTCGGGGCAGATAAACCTACATAAAAATTGTCGGCATATAAAAAAGCGCCCGCTCCAACATTGGGGTAAGTATTGTCGATATTCTCAGAGAAAAAAGGATCGCCAGAGTGGATCAGTTCCAGACCCGTTAAACCCACATCGTGGAACGTAACTCCTGCCTTAACCCCTAGTGCTAGCTTAAGACTAGCACTAAGATCAAGGGTATAGGAAAAATCAGCATAAACATTGGTCTCCTTAACAGGACCTAATTCGTCCTTAATAGCCGATAATCCCAATCCCACTTTCTCACCAACAGGACTGTGAACAGCCAGGGTAAAGGTCTCTGGAGCGCCTTCAAAACCACTCCATTGTTTGCGGTAAAGACCCGTGAGAGATAAACTCTCCTTAGAACCTGCATAAGCAGGGTTTACCACGTTCATATTATACATATACTGGGTGTACTGAGGGTCTTGTTGTGCAAAAACACTACCGCCCAGCAATAGCAGTGATATCGTAAAAACTAAGCTTATATTTCGTATCATAATATTCTAATTGCGTGATTTAATAGTTCAAGTAAATATTACCAGTAATCTTATCAGAGCCGTCTTTTAAAGTAATAACGTAAAAATAAACTCCGACAGGTAAAACCTTATCTCCTTTACCTTGACCGTACCATTCATTAACGTAGTTGTCTTGCGAATACACCTCAAGACCGTGACGGTTGTAAATCTTTAAGGAAGCAATACCCGACTTATCGTTTAAAAATTCTAAATCAAGATTATCGTTAAATCCATCATTATTGGGAGACAAACCTTCAGGGATCACACAGTTCTCATTATTATAGTACGCCACAGTAAAGGTAGCCTCTTCATAACAATCCGCTGCCAAAGCATCACCCGCAATGACTTTATAAATACCCGCTTGTGAAACTTCTATCTCCGTAACATCCTCGGCGATAAGACCTCCATCACGGTACCACTCGATATGAAGACCCGAAACATTAGGATGAGATAACTCTAACTGTACCGTCTCTTGACTGTCACGACAAAGTGTGACATCATATAAACCAGAAAGCTCAGGACGAACCACCATAAGAACATCGATACTCTCTTGGTAAATACAATCTCCAATACGCACCTCTACGGAGTAAATACCAGATTCCGTAACCGTTAAATCCTTGCTAGTAGCTCCTGTATTCCATAGGTATTCTACGTCCTCTACATCAATATCAGTCTCTCCAACAGACACCACATTAGGAACAATCGTGTAAGAAGTCTCATCGCAAATCTCAATCTCTGAATAAGGTAAAGTAACTTCCAAAGCTACTTGACTTATCTTGATAGTCTGTTCCACTTCACAGTTTTCTTCGGAAACTATAACCGTGTATTCTCCAGGTTCGGTAACTCTATAGATAGTTCCCGAATAAGGAAGCTGATTTCCGTCTTTATACCATTTATAATTGATGTTAATCAGGTCTTCCACATTTTCAGGAGTGGCTACTAAAGGATAATCAATTACTTCATCATCACAGAAAATAACTTCTTCGTCCCATTCCTCTAATACAGGAATATGAGTTACTTCTAAATCTAAAGGCATTAAGTAGTAGCAACTATCTACTCCTGCAATGCTCCATTCCATACGAATATAAATAGTCTGATTATGAGCTATTGTATTTTGGAAAGAAACGGGATCATTAATTTCATTTTGACTATCATGAGCATCCTCTTCGGTTAAATAATAGGTCATATTTACATCATTCTCATCCCATTGTGTTCCATAGAAAATATCACCGTGATCGGTTAAATCGAAAATTGTAAATCCATCTCCTGCTAAATCACAAACCTGTAATAAATCTGGACAGCCTGCTGTTGGACACATATCATATTTGGAACGATCACTGATATAGAAATGATATTCGCTACCGCAATCTAGGGTAAAATCAGCATCCACTTTAAATGTGAACTCTCCGTACGGTAAAACTTGAACATCCGCTTCCTCAATCAAGAAGCAGAAAGTATTAGGAGCAGTTCCAGGTTGTGCATTACCTATAGTTCCTACCACAGCATTATCCTGTAAAATTTCTAAAGTTAAATCCGCTAATGATGGAGGATTACCCTGACTAATAGGCGCATCATATTCTCCACAAACATAAATAGGGAAACCAGGAATATTAGCTCTTTCTCCATCCACTACACATCCTTCTATTTCTTCTACTAAAGCAGGAATATAACAAGTTCCTTCAGAAGCTGGAGACACCGAATTGACCACCGCATAACCAAATGCTAAATCCCCACAAATATCTTCCCCATCGTCCCCAGCATATAGATCATCTACATACATAAAAGCATAATGCTGAGTAGGCGTACAATAGGCGGTAATAAACTCGGCTCTTAAAGCTTGTCCGATATAATCTGCCGTATTTAACTTCATACAAGACCAGTCTGAATATAGAATATTATTACTAGTATGGTGTTTAAAAATACAATCGCTTGCATCGGATACCAAACAACGTGTTTGGATCAAGTTGTCATCTTCATCATATAAGTTAATTTGTCCAAAAGGCATTTCTTCATGAGTATGACTCACAGGGTTTTGTAAGATTAAAGAAAAACTAAAAGCAAATACCTCGCCTGCAATAAATTCTTTACTCATTGAAGTAATATTCGTGTTACCATCGGTTCCACCGTATTCGGCTCCACGATTAATTCGCAAAGCATGAGTAGAATAAGGGTTATCTGGATTGGTTCTTGGATGGTTAGGGAGGGTTGTAGTAGGGTTACTAGCAGAATTAAGATGAGTTGGATCGTAGCCTTTAGTAACTAAGGCTACGTTATCATCCCAAGTATAACCATCCACATTTCCTAACTGAATTTGATTAGCTCCATACATAGATTGTCCACAAGTTTTATGAACTTCTCTTATATGGCTTGGATCATTATGTAAAAACTGATAAAACTCATATCCTCTAGCACTTGGGTTTCCATTTTGATCTTCGAAAGCCGCGTCCTTAACACAACCACAATCTTTTTCTGAAACTATGATTTCTAAGGCGTCACTTTCGCAATCATTTGCATCGGTTTGCGTCACATAATAAGTGTCTCCATTTACCAATAGTTCATTTTTTGGATCCGTGACTTCGTCTGTTAAACCTGAATCTCTATACCAAGTCAGTACATAGTCTGAGTCCTCCGCATAGATAGGTAAATCTCCTAGGTAATCGGCGTCCTCTCCGATCTTTGCCCAAGCAGATTCCGAACAGAAGTACTGTACGGTTTCGAACACTGGAGCATCTGGACACGGGTCTTGTGCATATGCGAAGGTCATCAGCGAACTAAGAAATAAAGTCAACATGCCACGCATTGTCATTTTTTTTAATGTATAGTCTTTTTGTTTCATATTTATTATTCTAATATTTTCCTTGCTTAACCTGATGATTAAGCAAGGAAAAAATGGATTATTTTTTTACGATTCGCATTACTTTCATTTGATTTTCAACAGTAGCTACCAATAAATAAGTTCCTGTGGATAGACTGGATAAATCAAGTTCGGTTTGAGTCGCTTGTATATTATCGAATATTTTCACCGACTTTCCTTCTATAGTAATCACTTCTATTTTGTCCATTCGTAAGTCGCTCTCCACAATGAGATTGTTTTCGACTGGATTAGGATAGAAATTCATATTGAACATTTTTATATCGTCCATACCTAAACCTTTTGTATTAAAAGGTTTTTCAATAGAAGTACTTATAACCTCATTAGCAGCATCACAGATACTATATAATTCTACTTCGAACTCTTTTTCTAATTCTAAGTTTTCGATAATTACATAGTTACGGGTTCTATCTACTGTTACTTCGTCTATTATTTCATTATCTTGTTTTACAATAACTCTATAACTTTCTAGCGAAGCATCTTGTATAGGTTCGTCCCAGAAAATTATAGCTGAAGCTGTTTCTCCATTTACCGAAATCTCAGGAGTTACCGTAAGATTGGAAGGCTCAGGACAAACAAAGTTGACCTCGACTTCTAAGAACTCACTTTCACAACCATTAATTCTTTGATTGATATAATAGGTTTCTCCATCAATTAAAGTGGCATTAATCGATTGGCGCTCCAACTCCATATCCTCATTATAGATATAATACGTTAGGTTTTGACCTTGTACATCGATATCAAAGACTCTGGATCCGGCTGGGAATTCTTGTTGACTATCCCCAATAGGTTTATCCGCTTTTGTCACTTCTATCTCAATAGTATTTGCTACTGGATTTCCACAACCTTCTATAAATAAATCTACTTCATATTCATAAGTACCTGTTTCTTCTCCTTTAAAATACACAACATTTGTTGGCTCACCTTTATAAGCTATTTGTGCTCTATCGTCAAGATATAATAGATTGGAGTCCGTACCTGTCCAAGTAACTTGTCCATTTGCATAGGTTTGTGCTATAGATACATTATCCACAGCCCACCACCAGCCCCAGTTCCCTGTATATCGGAATTTTACTTGGACATTGGCGGAACCTAAATAATTATTTAAATCTATTTCTACTTTACTAAAACTATCCGCACTTCCTTGATTTGTACTATAGCTAGCCACTTGATTCCAAGTTAGACCAGCATCATCTGAAACCAATACTGCGGCAGTAGTAGTTTTTGTAGTTATATGCTTATAATAATGATAGAACTCTAAAGTTGCCTCTTCTACTCCCACTAAATTCATAGGTGGAGAAATCATTTCGGTTTCTACAGTAGAATTGGGTCCAAGTGCATCCGCACTAGTAATCATAAACTTAGAATTATCGTTACTTGTAGCGTTATCTGCTATAGAATATGGTGAAGACACCTGCTTCCATCCTGCTCTATCTGGATCTATACCAGAAGCGGCTGTAGAATTATTAACAAATGTCCAATCCGAAATGGTGTCTCGTTCAAACTGATGTAATATTTCTCCAGCAAAAAGTGCCACTACCTCTCCCGCACATATTTTTGCATTTATGGGAGTGATAGGAATATCTCCAACTCCTACTACATCGATAAAAATATCAGTTTCTGTCGAACAACCTGTATTAGGGTTTTCAGCATATACAGTAAAAGTGGTCGCTTGTTCTAAAGTAGGCTTAATATTATCTCCTTGTTCAGTTTGCGTCACTCCATTTTCATCAATCCATTCCCATTCGTATTCATAATCTGTATCCTCACTTGTCACAGTTAAATCGGCATCTCCCCCTACACAAACGTCCATCGCTACTGCATCTATGGTTATACTTTTTGTTTCATTCACCACTGCTTCTACTTCAATTCGAGTCGATTCACACAAAGGAATAGAAGAGATCACAGACCAATTGTAGAAATAATAATAATTAGACGATGAGGAGGTAGTGATTCCAGAGGTTACAGTTCCAACATTTCCTATAGCATATGGGAAATTCGTATGACTAGAGGGAGTACCCATCATAGAAGGACCCGATATTTTTTTCAGTTGGAAAGGACCATCGCTAGGATCGTTCATTTCAAAATCCAGATTTAAAGTAACAGGTGTAGGAGAGTTTTGCGAACCTCCTGGCACATTTATAGTTCTTTGCTGTATGGAGCCTTTGGCATCGGTTAACTCAATAACCAAATCGCCTCCTGATCCAGTAATATAAACTTGAACATCTAATAATACAGTAGGCTCGAATAGCTCAAATTCTATTCCTGCCACAGTAGAATAAGACTCACTAGTAGTTGGACCAGGGTTCGCTTGTTTACTTAATATCCCTTCTCCTCTAAAGAATTCACTCACCCAAAAAGAGGTGGTTTCTGTTAAAACAGGAGTTGTAAAGCTTGATCCAATACCCACTGGTTCCCCTCCTGTTTCTTGATCATACCATATTAAATTATCAGTGCTTGCGGTTGCTTCGAGCGTGGTTATTCCTTCATCACAAATCATGGACGTGGCTTCCACATCTGTTATCGATAAATTGTTACAATCAAATTCGGTAAATGTTACATGCAATACTGGGCTAGTACACCCCATTACTTCTTGAATAACCCAGAATTCGTCTCCATCATTTAAATCAAAATCCAAATCTGTAATTTCATTATTAAGCGTAGCATCATCGTACCATTTAAGCACGGCTCCTTCTATTGTGTAGTTTACTCCGATACGCGTTTCTGAATAATCTGCTAAGGTTTGGTCATAGAACTCATAGGTAGCGTTACCATCTGGTGCATTCCATCCAGCACAATCAAAGCCTTCAATATCTAGTGTATACTCTGTAGTAGTATCCACACCTTTAGTGGAAACAACAATATAATATGTCTGACCAGCATCTACATATAAGTCATAAATTCCAAAATCATCCCCATCGGCAGTAATGGCTCCGGCAAAACAAGTATCGCCAATGTCCGTACAGGCTTCGTAAACAAAAACGCCTACATCACCATCCAGATTTCCAGACAATTCAATTTGTAGAATATCATCATTGGTACTTGTATATTTATAAACTACATCATAGCCGTCTAAGAAATCGCCAGAAGTCGAACAGCTCGCACCTGGCTTCCCGCTATAGATATTGTCATAAATTTCGGTATCGCTAGTATGATTAAAAGGTAAGGCTGTAATTTCAAAAGGATTGTCACAATCTGTACCGATCGCCACCGTTTGGATAGAATAAGGGCCTGACCATGCACTTTCATTGGTGCTATCACAGACCGCTCTTACATAGATATCATATACTGTTCCGTCATCAAGTCCTGTAATAGTATAAGGATTACTAGTAGTAGTTTCTATATTATTTAAAGCACAAATTGGATTGGTTGGGTCGATTCCTTCTGAACAAAATGCCACCTCCCATTCCATCGGCGCAGTAGTGTTGGAATCTGTCCATGAGATTTCGATACTATTAAATGTAACTTCTTCTACTACGATATCAATTGGTTGTTTACAAGGAACATCTTCGATAGCTTCAAAGTTATCAATATAGATATAATTATTTCCTTGCGTAAAGGTTCCTCTTACTCTCCATCCGAATTCTGAGCCTGCTGGAACATTTGAACCTGAGATTGTATCTGTAACTCGGACACAATCAGCAGAAGGGGTGTGTGAAGTCTCGTCAATCGAACGATAAGTCAACCAGTTTTTACCATCATCTATAGAGTACTCGATGTGGAAAGCTCCAAAATCTTCATCTGTAGGATTACTATTCGATTCTTGAAGAATCTTATAGTCAAAGCTCACGATAATATCGTCTCCTGTTGCTACTTGGCTCATATACACTAATTCGGGGCCTACACTATTCTGATTAAGTGGACCTCTTACAGAGTTTCCATCACATGAATTACTCGATGTTACAATAAACGCGGGTAATGTCGGAGAACTCCAACCTGAGGGGAAACCATTGCTAGAATCAAAATCCTCACTAATAAGAACCTGAGCATATCCAGTCACACTGAGTAAAAACAGCATACTGCATATCAAGTATTTGTAAATATTTTTCATAAGTATTTAAGGTTTAATTTGCTATTTTATATTCTCTCCCACTTTTATTAGTGGGAGAGAATATTCCATTACTTTTTAATTATTCTGAATACTTTCTCCATTCCATCTACTTTTGCTTTCAGCAAATAAGTGCCAGTAGAAAGCTCCTCAACATTCAGTTTTAGGTCTGATGTGTTGGATTGATGAGTGATCACTTTTCTTCCTGCTACATCAAATATTTCTATCTGCTCTATAGTTTCGGAGTTAGTGATATATAGTATATCTTCTACTGGGTTAGGGTAGAATTCGAAATATTCGAATAACTGATCTTTAACATCCAGCACTTCGTGAACAGTGATTCCGAGTGGCGTACTTTCACAGTGTTCTTCTAATTCTTGCGTCACATAATAGGTAGTTTGATCCACCAATTTTGTGTCTTCGGATAGTTCCTCAGTTTTAAACTGATCTTTATACCATCGGAGATTGTCTCCGTGAACCGTTAAATCTTGAAGAGCTTCTCCTGTTTCGAACGCCTGATTAGTGGCTGCTACAGGTTGTTCGGACTTATCGTTAAAATCCATAACAACTTCTTGAACAGCACTCTCACAACCCTTAATGGTTTGTGTTACATAGTAACGCTGTCCTTCGAATACTGGAGTATTAGGATTCAATTTTGACCCATCGGATCCATACCATTGAATGTTTTCTCCAAGTACAAGAATATCCGACAACAAACCGTCTCCACATATTTTCTGTAATGGGGTCACAACGGGTGGATTTGGCACCTCTTCATTCAGTTGAATTTGATATTCGGTTCGAATGGATTCACAAATAACATCCCCAGTTCTTATTGTCCAATTAAAGAAAGAGTAGTATAACGTAGAGGTACCAGACAAAAGAGAACCATTAGTAATCACTCCTAGATTATTACCTAGAGTGTACGGGAAACTACTATTTGCAGCAGACATGTAGCCCAACCCAACTGTAGTTCCCGATGTTACACGGAGTATTCTATAATTTCCTGGTTGTAACTCGAAATCGATTGGAATAACGAGCGGAATAGGACTTGCAGTAGTACCTCCACCTGGTATCCTTGCTTTGGTAGTAAAAACTATATCATTGTTATTATCAATATCTCTGATATCTACTTGAATCTCTCCACCAGCTGATGTACTTAGAACAGTAACATTTTCTAAAGTAAACGTTTCATTTACTACAAATTGAAGTCCGCCATTATTAACGGTTGAACTCAATAATGCAGGTGGATTGGTCTCTGCTTGATTTTCTTCAACAACAGATCCAGCTATATACGCTTCTGTAGCCCAGAAGGAAGTATTTTGATCTACCGAGAATGTCATTTCGGTTCCTTTACCTAGGTAATTTCCATCGGTTTCTGCATCATACCAGAATACTTCACTGCCTATTCCACTAGCGGTAGTCTTTAATGTAATGTCACCCCCTGGTGCACAGACATAAACGTCTTCTACTTGTGGAGCTACCCCCATTAGTCCACAATCGAACTCCATAGGGATGATTTCGAAAGCTACACTCTCACAGTCTAATATGGTCTGAGTTACAAAATAGGAAGTTCCATCTACGATAGCTTCACTTGCTGGATCGGTAATCTCATCAGTTAGTGCTGCATCCTTGTACCATTTAAAACCTTGGTTATAAATGGATCCATCTACCTCTAAATCGTCTATCACATCTCCTATTACAAAATAAGGCGATGCCTCACCTGTAGGGCTTGCTATATTATTACAGTCCGTCCCGTATATTTCTAAATCATAATCTAACGTACCTGACAAAGAAGAAACCACAATAAGAAGTTGTCCTCCCGCCTCTACATATACATCTTCTATGGTAGCCACGCCGTTTTCAAGGCTAGCTCCATTTAAGCAAGAAATCCCTACTTCGCCACAACTATCGTAAACAAATACAGCTGCACCTGGATTATTGGTGTTGGATAATTCTATTGTTAAGATATCATCATTATTAGGATCGGCTTCGTAATAGTACATCGCTTCATACCCATTGAGGTAATTCGCTCCATCACATCCGTCTCCAGCATCCCCAGAGAAGTTGTTCCCATAATTGGAAGTATTATTACTATCCAAATAAGGAAGATCAGCAAAGTCTAATTGAATATCTCCAGACTGGTCAATAGTAGCTACTACCTCTTGACGCGGAGATTCGCAAATGACTTCACCTCCTACTTTGGAAAAAATTGTTGCTTGGATTTCATTTACATCTAATGCTCTATCATAAAACCTAAATTCATCCATCTTACCATTTAAACTAGCACTACTTCCATGTCCTCCTACGTGAAATCCTGTACCGGTAGGAACCGTGTGATTAGTAGGCGCAGTTACTGTAGTATTTAAAACACCGTCGACATAACTAGTATAGGTTCCTGCATTCGCATCATATACAATATGTACATAATTTGCAGCAGTTGTAGCAGCACCAATTATATCTAGGTCAGGTAAACCACCCCCTCTCACTTGCCAATTATCTGCTCCTGCTACACCGTTAGTAAAGCACCTAAAGTTAGTTGAACCTGAATCTCCAAAAATATAATATAAAGTACTACTAGGTGGTACATCACTTATCCAAAATCCTATTGTAAAGGATCCTGAAACATCCATATTCCATCCTGTATCAATATAACTTGAAGTACTTCCGTCTCCAACTAAAGCAGTACCTATTAATCCAGATCCACCAACACTTAATGAACCACCAGGAGTAACTGTTGTATTACCAACTGGATTAGTCGCATAATTCGTGATATTACTTCCTTCATCAAATGAATAATATATTAATTCTGGCATTGAACCTCCTCCTTCGCTATCTGAGAACACTTCAGCTGCCCAATACGAAGTTGTTTGTGTCAATTCTGGAGTAGTAAAACTCTCGCCCATCCCTACAAGATTGCCTTCAGTTGAATCGTCATACCAATAAATATCGCTTCCCGTTCCTGAAGCTTCTGCTTTAAGCGTAACGGATCCTCTACAGGCTACAGTCGCTTCGGTATAGTCCACAATTTTCAAATCTGAACAATCTATTTCATCGGCAGTGATAATCAACGGATCGCTTTCGCATCCGTTCAATGTTTGTGTAACATAATAACTATCACCATCAACTAAGTCATGTGTACTTGGATCGGTTATTTCTTGTGTTAATCCTGCATCTTCATACCAAGTAAGCACCGCTCCTGCTCTAGTAGCTTCTACGATTAAATCATCCACTGTATCACCAGCAACGAACTCCTGAGTTGATCCTCCATCTGGAGTTTCTAAATCCGAACACGAGAAGCTATTTACTTTTAAGGTATAGTCTATATTATTAGTAAGCCAAGAAGAAACTACGATGTAGTAGGTTTCTCCTTCTTCGACAGGGAAATCCTGAATTATGATATCATCTGTGCTAGGTCCAGCCACAGCACCCGCGAGACATTCCTCTCCTATCTCACTACAGCTATCATATACAAACACACCTGCGTAATACTCATTTAAATCGGTAAGCTCGATGGTAATCAAATCATCGTCCGTAGCCGTATAGGTATATACCGCCGAACTTCCATTTAAGTAATTTTCGGTGACTCCACAATTATCTCCTGGCGTTCCACCATAAATATTTCCGTAAGTTCCTGTATTTTCTGAATGAGAATAAGGCAAGGAAGTAATTTCTTCATTTGGATCTGGAGTTACTTCCACTTCTACTTCCACTCGTGGGGATTCACAAATAATCTCTTCAGAACCAAGGGTCCAATTATAAAACCAATAATAAGAGGTTGAACTCCCTTGATTTAATGCTCCACCCGTAATCTCTCCAAAATTACCAATAGGATAAGGGAACGTATTTCCAGAAGAATCACGAACCATACGAGGAGTTGTACTGGTTTTTATCAATCGTAATCCTTGACCTACAGGTATTGTAAGGTCTAATTGAATGGTATGAGGAGTCTGTCCATCACCTGCAGGAACATTAATTCCGGCAATCGTCTCTAATACAGTTCCAGAAGCATCCCTTAGCTCTAAATCCATAACACCAGCAGTAGTCGGATAGACATCTACACTTGCCAAAACAAATTCTTCGGTAACATCAAACTGCAATCCATAGCTAGATAAAGAAGAAGTAGCCGTAGAAGAAGGTTCTTCTTTTGCCTGTCCAGTTATCTCCCCTCCTTCAAAGGCTGCTTCTGCCACCCAATAAGAAGTAGTAGTATTTATTTCTGGAATCGTAAAGGAAGTTCCTTTGTAAACATGTTCTGTCGCTGTCTCACTTTCATACCAAAACAGATCTGATCCAATTATACCTGTACCTTGAGCTGTTAAGGTAACCGCCCCTTTACAAACTATCGTTGCGTCTTGAGCAGCTACAACCTCTAAAGCATTACAATCTAATTCATATACTATAATCTCAAGATCATCACTTTCACATCCGTTTAAAGTTTGGGTAACATAATAAGTTTCTCCATCATCAATAACAGTGGTACCAGGTAAAACTGTATTTAATGAGGAATCGCTATACCAAATTAAGTTGGCTCCTTTTACTTTTAGATCGTCTAAGGTAGAACCGATATTTACAATCTGTTCCTCATCCCCGATAGGGGCGTCTTGATAATCCGCACAATCTATTTGTGCTTCGTCTATAGTAATGGTATAATCGGTACTTGAAGAAGTTTTGGTAGAAATTACGATAAAATAATCTTGCCCGTCATTAAGCGCTACTTCATCGATTGCAAAATCTGCAGTGGTACCATCGCTTACTGCTCCAGCAATACAAGAAACTCCAATATCATAACAACTTTCATATACAAATACTCCTGCGTTATTACTACTAAGTCCTGAAAGTTCGATGCTATATACCGCCCCTACACTTGGACTAAACTGATAGACCACATCATTACCATCTAGATAAGACTCTGCAATACAATCGGTTCCTGGTTCACCAAAGTAATTATTTCCATAATCTCTGGTATTGGCAGTATGGCTATAAGGTAAAGGTTCATTCACAATTTCATCTGCTACCTCATTCACCTCGGCAATGACTTCTACTCGGTCAGACTCACAGATGATTTCATCGGAAGATATAGTCCAATCATAAAATAAATAGTAGGCTGTACTAGTACCTGTCAAGCTAGAGCTAGAGGTTATTGTCCCTAGACTGTCCCCTATAGTATAAGGAAAGTTACTATTAGCTGCCGTCATGTATCCTAATCCCACTGTAGTACCAGATGTTACACGGAGTATTCTATAGTTCCCTGGTTGCAACTCAAAGTCAATTGGAATAACGACTGGAATAGGGCTTGCAGTACTACCACCACCTGGAATATTAGCTTTGGTAGTAAATACTATATCATTATTATTATCAATATCGCGAATATCCACTTGAATTTCACCACCAGATGCAGTACTAAGAACCGTTACATCCTCTAATGTAAATGTTTCATCCACAGTAAATAGCAAGCCATAATTGGTCAAGGTAGAACTCAACAATGTGGATGGATTGGCTTCCGCTTGTCCTGTCTCTAGTCCACCACCAGAAAGCGCAACTTCGGCCGCCCAGAAGGAGGTAGTTTGTTCTAGTGCTTCCGTTTGAAAATCATTACCTTTTCCTACTATTTTGCCTCCAGTTGCACTATCGAACCAATAGATATTCGTATTGGCTAGGGTTTCTGCTCCATTAGCGGATAACCATACCGTACCTTCTCCACAAACTTCTCCATCTTCGGTAGCTACTACGTCCAATATGGAACAAGAAAGTTCATTAGCTGTAATTGCCAAAGCACTGCTCTCGCAGGTATCGAAAGTTTGGGTTACATAGTAAGTGGTATTGTCCACCATTTCGGTATCTTCATCAATTTCATTCGTCAAAGCCGAATCGCTATACCAAGTTAAATTTATTCCTGTGACGTCCAAATCGAATAACTTCTGCCCATCTACAAAATCTTGGCTTGCTACTCCTGTTGGTGCAGGATAATTGGCGCAGATATTTCCATCTATTTTTAGTGTATAATTAAAAGAATCCGTTGGTTTCGCAGAAGAAATCACAAAGAAATAATCTTTTCCATCTTCCACTAACATTTGAAAACCATGATCGGCCATATTCTTATCATTAATAGAACCTTCTGCCGCACAAGTATCGCCAATATCGGCACAATCCTCATATACAAAAATTGCGGTATTCACTTCATCTAAGTCGGTAAGCTCCACACTTAAAATATAATCGTCATCGGCGGTATATTTATATACTACATCATTACCATCTAGAAAATTATCAGTGGTACCACAATCCGAACCTGGAGCACTAGCGTAGTTATTAAAATAAGTAGCGGTATTTTCAGTATGCGTATAAGGCAAGGATGCAATATCTTCGTCTGCACTATTATTGACTGTAGCAACAACCTCTTCTCTTGGAGATTCGCAATCTATGGAGGCCAATCCACCAGTGATTGTATTAAGAATTTCAGATTGAGACAAAGCTCTATCATAAATTCTTAATTCATCCATTTTACCTGCTAATCCACTATTTGTTGAATAACCTCCCACTTGAAATCCTGAACCTGTCGGAAAACTAGGAGCCCCTGACACAGTAACAATTTCATCTACGACTCCATCAATATAACTTGTATAAGTACCAGCACCAGCATCATACACAAAATGCACATAATTTGCCGCAGCTGTTGCTGCACCATTTGCTGTCAAATCTGGAAGTCCACCCCCTCTAATTTGCCAATTGCCAGAACCTGCTACTCCATTAGTAAAGCACCTAAAGCTATTTGCGCCAGCATCACCGAAAATATAATATAGAGTACTAGAACTAGGAACATCGCTCACCCAAAAACCAATGGTAAAAGAACCAGAAAAATTCGTATTCCAACCAGTATTAATAACATTTGAAGTAGAACTAGTCCCAGCACCTTCTAAAGCAGCTCCCACCAATCCTGAGCCACCTACTGTCAATCCTGTCCCAGTGATAGAAACTGGATTTGATCC
>Ga0209487_1000979_pt1 | contig 24748 bp, 21 predicted proteins | sample Poulit2012_FD_187524 | JGI IMG/M metagenome (GOLD analysis project Ga0209487, IMG submission 187524) | Agricultural soil microbial communities from Georgia to study Nitrogen management - Poultry litter 2012 (SPAdes) (version 2) | ecosystem: Environmental > Terrestrial > Soil > Agricultural land...
CCCAATCAATGCATGCAGCATCGCGACATCATGAACGATTTGCAGGATATACTCGGCCGGAGTGGTCGGTGCAATCGCAGCGGCAACATCAGCCTTGTTATCGATACCCGAGGTGACACCAACAATCATTGGTGTACCCACAGCCCCGAAGGACACCGGTGTCGACTGAATAACCAACATCGACATGACTGCAGCCATTGCAGGGAAGCCTAGGGCGAGCAGCAAAGGAGCCCCCACTGCAGAGGGGGTACCAAAACCAGATGAGCCCTCAATCAGCGAGCCAAAAAGCCAAGCCACGATAATGACCTGTACACGGCGGTCGGGAGAGACGTCCATGAACCCCTGACGGATCGAACTAAGCGCCCCGCCTTCTTTGAGGGTATTCAAGAGCAAAATCGCCCCAAACACAATAAATAATAGGGTAATAGCAGTAATGATACCGTTAACCGTTGCCGCGGCTACGGTAGCGCCTGAACTACCCCAGACAAACAGTGATAATAGAGCGGTTACAACATATGCGGCGCCCATTGAGAGCTTGGCAGACCGCCCTAAAACGACCATTAGCACAAATACTACGACGATCGGTGCTAAGGCCAATAAGGTATAAATAGTACCCATGAATTAAAACTCCTTGGCTAGCAAAAAGATGGCAAATGCGCCATTTCTTGTTTTCAGAACGTGATAACCCCACGTAATCAGGTACTATACCTGCTGTTATTACCTTTTCTTATTCGCAAAAACCCTGTATTGATTTCCAAAAAGCCACAAAAAAACGGCTTCACATGGAAGCCGTTTCCAATATAAGCTGTTCCAAAACGAGAAACAGCGACGCAGTTGTGGATTATTTTATGCTGCGCTCGGTAGAGCCCACATATAACTGACGAGGACGACCAATGCGGAAATCTTCATCGGTGATCATCTCATCCCACTGGGCGATCCAGCCAGCTGTACGTGCCAGCGCAAAAATACCGGTAAACATATCTGTTGGGATACCAATCGCACGCTGTACGATACCGGAGTAGAAATCAACGTTGGGGTACAGGCGACGCTCGACAAAGTAATCATCTTCGAGAGCGATACGCTCAAGTTCCATGGCCAGCTTGAACAGTGGATCGTCTTCTAGACCCAAGGCCTCGAGAACCTCTTTACATGTTTCTTGCATGAGCTTGGCGCGTGGGTCATAGTTTTTGTAAACACGGTGACCAAAGCCCATCAGACGCACACCTGAGGTGCGGTCTTTGACCTGCTCCATAAACTCGCCGACCTTGGCGACGCCGCCCTGGGCGTGTAATTGCTCGAGCATATTGAGGCAAGCCTCGTTAGCGCCCCCGTGCGCTGGACCCCACAGACATGCAATCCCGGCAGCAATGGCTGCATAGGGGTTTGTACCAGAGGAACCACACAAACGGACGGTAGAGGTTGATGCGTTCTGCTCGTGGTCAGCGTGCAAAATAAAGATGCGGTCCAATGCGCGCTCGACCACATCGTTGACCTGGTAGTCCTCGCATGGGGTACCAAACATCATGCGCAGGAAATTACCAGTGTAGGACAGGTCATTTTGAGGATACATAAAGGGCTGTCCAACGCCATATTTATAGGCCATGGCGACGATGGTTGGCAGCTTGGCAATCAAGCGAATCGCTGAAATGCGACGATCCTCGGGATTATTGATATCTAACTGGTCGTGATAAAAGGCGGACATCGCCCCTACCATACCTGTCAAAATTGCCATGGGGTGTGCATCATGGTGAAAACCACGTACAAAATTGTACATATGTTCTTTGACCATGGTGTGGTGGGTCACCAACCCCTCGAATTCTTGTTTGCCTTTTTCGTCGGGCAGTTCGCCAAACAGCAATAGATGGCATACCTCGAGGAAATCACAATTTTGAGCCAATTGCTCGATGGGGTAGCCACGATACAGTAATTGCCCCTTGTCGCCATCAATATAAGTTATGGATGACCGTGTTGAGGCAGTTGCCATAAAACCAGGGTCAAATGTAAAGGTACCTGTTTCGCCGTATAGTTTGCGAATATCGACGACATCAGGGCCAATTGTGCCTTTATACACAGGCAGTTCTACAGCTGGTCGGCCATCACTAAAAGATAGAGTGGCTTTAGTATCCGAACGTTGCATAAAACATCCTTTTCGTTCAAAGCGCGCGTATGAGCGCCACTAGACGTTGAATATCTGGTGAGTTGTAGGGTTCTTTGGGGGCTTGGGTGCCCAAAAGAACCTGGAGCAGGTCAGTGTCATCCATCTCGAACAATGTGTTGAGGGCGCTGACATCTGCATCCGTGAGCTCGTGCTCATAGCGGTCTAAAAAGCGCGTAAGAATGAGATCATTCTCAAGCATTCCGCGACGCGCGCGCCATCTAAGGCGCGCGCGCTGTAAAGTAGTTAGCTCTGCCATACTCGGCCTATCTTAGACTGTGCGACGTACAAGCATTTCTTTGATCTTGCCAATCGCTCGCGATGGGTTGAGCCCTTTGGGGCACACATCGGTACAGTTCATAATGGTATGACAGCGGAACAAACGATAGGGATCTTCCAAGTTATCTAAGCGCTCAGCAGTCGCATCATCACGAGAGTCAGCAATAAAACGATAAGCCTGGAGTAAACCTGCAGGACCCACAAATTTATCAGGGTTCCACCAAAAAGAAGGACAGGACGTAGAACAGCATGCACATAAAATGCACTCGTACAGCCCGTTGAGTTCTTCACGCTCGGTGGGTGACTGCAAACGCTCGCGCTCTGGCGGCGGCGTTGAATTAATAAGATAAGGCATGACTGAATGGAACTGGTCAAAGAAGTGAGTCATGTCCACAATCAAATCACGCACAACAGGCAAACCGGGAATCGGGCGCAATACAATCTTATCGGGCAAGGTATTTAAATTAGTAATACATGCCAAAGCATTGCGACCATTGATATTCACAGCATCTGAACCACAAATCCCCTCACGGCATGAACGTCGGAAAGAAATACTGTCATCGATCTCATTTTTAAGTCGTACGAGTACATCTAGTAGCATCCGATCATGCTCGCGCAATTCGATTTGCACATTTTGCATGTAGGGACGCTCGTCCTTGTCGGGGTCGTAGCGATAGATTTCAAAATTTAACTTGCGATTAACACTCATCTGTTTCCCCTATTTAGAACTCGCGAGCTCTTGGTGCAATACTCTCGGCAGTAATAGGCTGCATTTCAACCGGCTTATACTCGAGGCGATTGCCCTCTGAGAACCACATTGTGTGCTTGAGCCAGTTTTCATCATCACGCTTGGGATAATCCTCGAGAGAGTGAGCACCACGGCTTTCATGGCGGTTAAAAGCTGAATGCACAGTGGCACATGCAACCTCGACCATGTTGGCAACCTCTAGTGCTTCTACGCGGGCTGTATTAAAGACTTTGGATTTGTCTTTGTAATAGAGCTGTTTGGAGGCCTCGGCGAGCTCGTCAATGGCTTTGGTCCCTTTGCCCAGAATCTCGAGCGTACGGAATACACCACAGTGCTCTTGCATGGTATGGCGCAGTTTGTCGGCGAGCTCGGGCGCATGTTCTCCTGAGGTACGGTTTTCTAGCTCGGAGACGCGTTGGATGGATTGCTCGATCGTCCACTCTGGGAGGTCAGGATGGCTGTGTTCGTCTTGAGGACGTGTTTTTGCAATATGGTCCCCAGCCGAACGGCCAAACACGATGAGATCCAGCAAAGAGTTGGTCCCTAGGCGGTTAGCCCCGTGTACAGAGGTCGCTGCGCACTCGCCTACCGCATAAAGGCGCGGTACCACTGTAGGCTCGCCATCTTTCATCGTCAATACTTGCCCGTGATAATTTGTGGGTATCCCACCCATCTGGTAGTGCAAAGTCGGCACTACGGGGATGGGATCTTTAATGGGATCCACATTAGCAAAGGTCATCGCAATTTCACGAATCGCGGGCAAACGACGCATGATGGTGTCTGCACCCAAATGATCTAGCTTGAGCTCGATATAGTCCCCATTGGGGCCACACCCACGCCCTTCTTTGATCTCTTGATCCATAGAACGAGAGACAAAGTCGCGTGGAGCTAAATCCTTGAGGTGGGGGGCATAACGCTCCATAAAGCGCTCGCCATCTTTGTTTAAGAGAATCCCACCTTCGCCACGCACACCCTCGGTGATCAGTACGCCGGCTCCATAAACACCGGTGGGGTGAAATTGCCAAAACTCGAAGTCCTGTAAAGGCAGGCCTGCTCTGGCGGCCATCCCGAGACCGTCACCCGTATTAATAAAGGCGTTGGTAGATGCTGCAAAAATACGTCCAGCACCCCCGGTAGCCAATACTGTACGCTTGGCCTCAAGGATGTAAATATCCCCAGTTTCCATTTCAAGGGCAGTCACCCCGAGAATCTCACCTTCTTCGTTTTGAAGAAGGTCTAGCGCCATCCACTCGACAAGAAACTTAGTCCGTAGCTTGACGTTGCGCTCATATAGAGTATGTACCATTGCGTGACCTGTGCGGTCAGCAACAGCACAGGCGCGCTGAACGGGCTTTTCCCCAAAATGCGAGGTATGCCCACCGAAAGGACGCTGATAAATGGTGCCATCGTCGTTACGGTCAAACGGCATCCCAAAGTGCTCGAGCTCATAAACAGCATGCGGCGCTTCGCGACACAAGAACTCGATAGCGTCTTGATCACCCAACCAGTCGGACCCCTTGACGGTATCGTACATATGCCAATACCAGTGGTCCTCGCTCATGTTACCCAACGCTGCACTGACACCACCTTGGGCGGCAACAGTGTGTGAGCGGGTGGGAAATACCTTAGAAAGCACGGCAACATTAAGGCCGGCCTCGGATAGTTCCAATGCACAACGCAATCCAGCGCCTCCGGCGCCAACAACCACCGCGTCAAATTGGCGGCGTGGTAAAGAAGATTTGATAGCTGCCACGGTTATAGGCTCCAGACAATTTGAATAAAGAAGACAATCGCACCAACGAGCCACAATACGGTCAGCGACTGCAGCAACAGGCGCCACCCAGTGTTGGTGACGTAATCCATCCAGATGTCACGCACGCCAACCCAGGCATGCCATACCACCGAAATAAAGGCCAAGGTGGCTAAGACTTGACCCACGGGGAATGCACCCCATTTGAAAGAAAAGAGATGGCTCCACGAGTCATAGTTGAGCTCTGATGTAAACAAATACCCCAAGAAAAGTATCAGGGTATAGATAATCATGATGACAGCTGTGACACGCTGGACAATGAAATCGATGGTGCCGTAATGTGCACCCACAACCAAGCGTTTAACTCCGATACGTTCTGGTGCGCTCATTACCATACTCCAAAAAGTTTAAGAGCAAAGACCAGGGTCAGCAGTAGGCTGATAACAATCACACTGACCGCAGTTTTTTGCGAAGTGGCTTTGTCGTTGCCTTTGCCCACATCGAGAATAAGAAAACGAATCCCGGCACAGAAATGATGCAGATAGGACCAAATAAGGACCAAAAAGATTATCTTGACTAACGGGTTGGATGCGACCTTGCTCACGGATTCAAAGGATTCCGGACTGCCAAGACTAAGGGACAGGATCGGCAAAAGCACTACGGGCAACGCTAAAAAAAGCAATGCCCCACTGATACGATGCAGAATCGACACTTTCGCTGAAGGTGGGAGCCTGTACGTCAGGATCTGGCCCACACTAACATTACGAAACTGAGGACGCTGCTTTGGAGCGGTTTCAGACATAATGGCCTCGACAAAACATTACTAGAAGAAAAGCTTAGGTATTATTATTTTGCTCGCCTATGGCTTTCCCGTAACAGGAAGAAATATTGGACGCCACCGAGCTAGCACCGTCCAACGCAATTGAAACAGTATTTTACGCTAAAAAAAACAGTTTATTAAGTACAACACATAAAAAACACTACCCCTTAAAGCATAAGCAATGACGATCAGGTTAGGCAATCAACTTAAAGAATGACGGTAATGAAAACGTTCGGTGACGTATAACCCCCGACGAAACTCCACTGGTCGATCGCCATAAGTATAAGAAATCCGATCCACTTGTAACAAAGGGCTGCCCTGCGGCACACCCAAGTGCTGTACCGCAGCATCCTGTGCTGCGACAGCACGAATCGCCTCGCCAGCGCGCACCATGCTGACACCAAACTCGCTCTCGAACCAGGCATACAAGGGCTTTTCATTGGCCCGCACTGTATCGGCATTGATGCCCTTGAAAACCTGACTGGGCAACCAAATATCATCCAAGATCGTAGGCTGTTCATCAAATGATAATAAGCGCTGGATCCGAATGACAGTGACCCCACTTTTTAACTGTAGGTATTGAGCAATTTCCGCATTGGCTCGCACCCGCATGCAATCAATGATCTCACTACTTGAGCGCGGCTGATGACCATCATTAGGTGTGAGCTTTAAAAATCGAAAACGCACTTTGGCCTCGGTGTGCGTAGGCACAAAGGTGCCCTTACCCTGTCGGCGAATAAGAAGATTGTCAGCGGCCAGCTCGTCGATGGCCTTGCGTACCGTTCCCTGGCTGACCTGAAAGCGGGCGGCTAGCTCGTGCTCACTAGGGATGGCCTCGCCGGGCCGCCATTCACCTTGATCCAGTCGTTGCAACAAAAGACTTTTAATCTGTTGGTACAACGGGCTGTATGTGGTGCCGGTCCCTCCTCTGGCCTGCTTGCTCAACGCTTTGACTGATGTTTGCTTATTTGGCATGGATTAAACCCACAGTAAATACAGTGCACATGCGGAAAGAGCGTCTAGTGAACGCTGGTTGGTACATAAATTTTGTCGCACATTCTCGCACGGTGGCATACTAAAGTCTATCACTCTTTTATCTTATATAAGACAAATGATGTTTGACGCATACGTTATTTTCATCTAGCGTGCGAATTGGCAGCTTTTTCTTTTTTATATTTCCAATCGTACTAATAGAGTTAAAATGCAGCGTGAGTCCCTCGCTAGAAACGACTACCCGTCTCACTCCAAGACGGCTTGACCGGGGCTCACCTGACTAACTCAAGACTAATCATTTGGGAGCCTTCCTATGTCAAAACCCGCAATCCGAGTTGCTATTACCGGGGCAGCTGGTCAAATTGGCTATTCACTTTTATTCCGTATTGCATCAGGCGACATGCTGGGCAAAGACCAGCCCGTTATTTTGCAGCTTTTAGAAATTGAGCATGAAAAGGCGCAAAAAGCTTTACAGGGCGTGATGATGGAACTCGATGATAGTGCCTTCCCCTTGTTGCAAGATGTCATTCACTCTAGCGATCCTAATGTCGCCTTCAAAGATGCCGATGCTGCACTGCTGGTAGGCGCACGTCCTCGTGGTCCTGGTATGGAGCGCAGTGATTTACTGAAATTCAATGCCGAGATCTTTACCGCTCAGGGCCGCGCCCTCAACGAGGCTGCTAGTCGCGACGTCAAGGTTTTGGTAGTGGGCAATCCCGCAAATACAAACGCCCACATCGCCATGAAGTCGGCACCCGATTTGCCCGCAGAAAACTTCACTGCGATGTTGCGCTTAGACCATAACCGCGCTTTGACCCAATTAGCTCAAAAAGCCGGTGTTCCTGTTGCCGACATTAAAAATCTGATTGTTTGGGGGAATCACTCGCCCACTATGTATCCTGATATCCGCTTTGCCGAGGCTAACGGCGAATCGTTGGCAGCTAAAATCAATGACCAAGACTGGGTCGAAAACACCTTTATCCCCACGGTAGCCAAACGCGGGGCAGCTATCATTGAAGCCCGCGGGCTGTCTTCTGCAGCATCAGCGGCCAACGCAGCCATTGACCACATGCGTGATTGGTTCTTGGGGTCCAATGGCCAGTGGGTCACCATGGGCGTGCCATCGGATGGTTCTTATGGGATTCCCGAGGGCATCGTGTATGGCGTGCCAGTGATCACTGAAAATGGTACCTACCGCCGCGTTGAAGGTCTCGAGATTGACGATTTCTCGCGCGAGCGCATGCAAGTCACTCTTGACGAGCTCCTCGAAGAGCGCGATGGCGTCAAAGACCTGCTCAGCTAAAATAACTACAGAAATAATTTAAATAATCAGTAGCTGCAGATTGTATTCATTTCACGCCCCCAACTATAAAATTGGGGGCAATGTTTATGTTGGAGGATTCAATGACCGATAATAAAACCGCATCAACCACCAAAGGAAAACGTTCTGTCGCATTGTCCGGTGTTCCCGCAGGCAATACAGCCCTGAGCACAGTCGGTACTGATGGGCATAGCCTACATTATCGTGGCTACGATATTTTAGAGTTAGCGCCTGATTGCTCGTTTGAAGAGGTTGCTTATTTATTGATCCACAACAAGCTACCCACCGAAAGTGAGCTCAAGCAATACAACGAAAAACTACGCGCACGACGCAATCTACCCATGGCGGTCCGCCAGGCATTACAAACTTTGCCTGCTGCAGCGCACCCTATGGATGTTTTACGTACAGCGGTTTCTGTTTTGGGGTGTGTCTTACCCGAGCACGACAGCCAGCCCATCGCTGATGCGTGTGACATTGCAGACACATTGATTGCCTCTTTATCCTCTGCCCTGCTGTATTGGTACCATTACTCAAATCATGGTATCGAAATTGAGCTCGAGGGCAAAAAAGGCGGCATTGGTGAGCACTTTCTATACCTGCTGCACGACGAAAAGCCCTCTGGTAGCTGGGCTCGTGCGATGAACATTTCGATGAATCTATACGCCGAGCACGAATTTAATGCTTCTACCTTTGCGGCTAGAGTAATCGCAGGTACAGGCGCTGATATCTACGGCGCGATTACCGGCGCCATTGGCGCTTTGCGTGGGCCTAAACACGGTGGCGCTAATGAGGTCGCGTTAGAGATTCAGCAACGCTATCAAAGTCCCGAAGAGGCCCGCGAGGACATCAAAAAACGGCTGGCCAACCGCGAGGTAATTATCGGTTTTGGCCACCCTGTTTACACTGTCTCTGACCCCCGAAATGAGGTTATCAAAGCCGTTGCTAAAACCCTCGCCCAAGAGGCTCAGGACACCCTGCTCTTCGAGGTCGCCGAGGCTATCGAAGAAACGATGTGGGCAGAAAAACGCATGTTCCCTAATCTGGATTGGTATGCTGCAGTGGCTTATCACTTGATGGGGGTGCCCCGTTTGATGTTTACGCCGTTATTTGTAATTGCTCGTACTACGGGCTGGGCTGCACACGTGATCGAACAGCGCATGGACAACAAAATCATCCGTCCCACTGCGGAATACATCGGTCCCGAGCCACGCCCCTTTGTAGCCCTCAAAGAACGCGGCTAATTTTATTCACATAGGATGTTATGACCCAGGCTATCCAACACCGCGCTGACGAACAGTGCTTTTACTATGAAGAGAATGGCACCCAAGCATATTTGGAATACACCCTATCCCAAAAGGTCATGAGCATCGACCATACTTGGGTGCCTAATGAATTAGGGGGCCGCGGTATCGCGGCGGCGCTGACGCGTCGTGCTTTAAATATGGCTCGTGAGCAACAATTGCGAGTCCGCCCTGTGTGCACTTATGCGGCCCGTTTCATCGAAAAGAATCCAGAATACCAAGCACTCTTGGCATAGTTTTTTTCACTGCAGTAGACCCGTTTAAAAACATGTCTTACCTTTGGGTCTGCCCAAAGGCTGCAGTGGGCTCGGCAGGCTGTTTTGAACTTTTATTTGTTCACCTAGTCTTATATAAGACATAAGAGTATTGATTCAGTAGGGGGTAATGCATACAATGTACCCCCAAATCGCATCATTTTTCATCCATTTTTATTTAAATAGGCCGCAACATGCTGGAATCTTATCGCCAACACGTTGCCGAACGCGCCGCGTTAGGCATTCCCCCCCTTCCACTGACGGCACAACAAACTGCCCAGGTGATTGAACTACTCAAAAACCCGCCTGCTGGCGAGGCTGAGTTTTTGCTCGAATTATTAACACATCGTGTCCCTGCCGGGGTCGATGACGCCGCCCAGGTCAAAGCCTCTTATCTGGCTGCTCTGGCTTTTGGCGAAGAAAAAAACGAGCTTATTGATCCCGAACACGCCACCCGTTTACTGGGGACCATGCTTGGGGGGTTCAATATCGCACCCTTGATCAAACTACTGGATAATGACGAGTTGGCACCCACTGCGGCCGAAGCACTCAAACACACCTTGTTGATGTTTGACGCTTTCCACGATGTCAAAGAAAAATCTGATGCCGGCAATGCGTATGCCAAAGAAATCCTGCAAAGCTGGGCCGATGGCGAATGGTTTACTAGCCGCCCCGAGGTACCCGAGAGCTTGACCGTCACTGTGTTTAAAGTCGGTGGCGAAACCAACACAGATGATTTGTCACCCGCACCCGATGCCTGGAGTCGTCCCGACATCCCGTTGCACGCTCTGGCAATGCTCAAAAACCCACGCACAGGCATCGAACCTGATGTCCCTGGCGAGGTCGGACCGATCGAAAAAATCAAAGCCCTCAAAGAGAAAGGCCACCTAGTGGCTTATGTCGGTGATGTCGTGGGTACCGGTTCATCTAGAAAATCTGCAACCAACTCGGTGCTGTGGCATACCGGCGAAGACATCCCCTACGTACCCAACAAGCGTTTTGGCGGTGTTTGCTTGGGCGGTAGTATTGCACCCATCTTTTACAACACCATGGAAGACGCCGGTGCACTGCCTATTGAATTAGATGTCACCAAAATGCAAATGGGTGATGTCATTGAGTTGCGCCCCTACGAAGGCAAAGCCCTCAAAGATGGCGAGGTCATTGCCGAGTTCAAGCTAAAATCCCAGGTTTTATTTGACGAGGTTCGCGCCGGTGGCCGTATCCCGTTGATCATTGGCCGTGGCCTGACCGCCCGCGCACGCGAAGCCTTGGATATGGGGCCCACGGATCTATTCCGTTTGCCCGAGCAACCCAAAGACAGCGGCAAAGGCTTTACCCTGGCACAAAAAATGGTGGGACGCGCTTGCGGTCTACCCGAGGGCCAAGGCATTCGCCCAGGTACCTACTGCGAGCCTCTCATGACCACCGTGGGCAGCCAAGATACCACTGGCCCCATGACACGTGATGAGCTCAAAGACCTAGCATGTTTGGGCTTTTCTACCGATTTAGTGATGCAGTCCTTCTGCCACACATCGGCCTACCCCAAACCCGTTGACGTCAAAATGCACCACGAACTGCCTGATTTCATTAGCACCCGTGGTGGCGTTTCACTGCGTCCTGGTGATGGAATTATTCACTCGTGGCTCAACCGTATGTTGCTACCCGATACAGTAGGTACAGGGGGTGACTCGCACACTCGATTCCCCATCGGTATTAGCTTCCCTGCGGGTTCCGGGTTAGTTGCCTTTGCTGCAGCTACAGGGGTAATGCCTTTGGATATGCCAGAATCCGTATTGGTACGCTTTAAGGGCGAGATGCAGCCTGGCGTAACCCTGCGCGATTTGGTCAATGCCATTCCCTATTACGCCATCAAGAACGGTTTATTAACCGTTGCCAAAGAAAATAAGGTCAACGTGTTTTCGGGGCGCATCCTCGAGATCGAAGGACTGCCTGATCTCAAAATCGAACAAGCTTTCGAACTCAGTGATGCGTCGGCCGAGCGCTCTGCAGCTGGATGTACCGTGCGCCTAGATAAAGAGCCCATCATTGAGTACCTAAACAGTAATATCACCCTACTCAAGTGGATGATCGCCAATGGCTACGAAGACGAACGCACCCTGCGTCGTCGCATCGAGGCCATGGAAAAATGGCTCGAGGATCCACAACTGCTCGAGCCCGACGAGGACGCCGAATATGCCGCCGTGATTGAAATTGATCTCAATGAAATCCACGAGCCCTTGGTCGCCTGCCCCAATGACCCTGACGACATCAAAACCCTGTCAGACGTCGCTGGCACGACCATCGACGAGGTATTTATTGGTAGCTGCATGACCAACATTGGTCACTTCCGTGCAGCCTCGCGTTTGCTCGAAAGCCAAAGCAACCTGCCCACACGTCTGTGGGTGGCTCCACCAACCAAAATGGATCAACAACAGCTCACCGAAGAAGGGCACTATGGTGTGCTAGGGGTTGCTGGGGCACGCATGGAAATGCCGGGTTGCTCATTATGCATGGGTAACCAAGCCCGCGTACGTGACGGCGCGACTGTCATGTCCACTAGCACACGTAACTTCCCCAACCGTTTGGGCAAGGACGCCAATGTGTTCCTGGGCTCGGCCGAGCTGGCTGCCGTTTGCTCACATCTGGGTCGCATACCCACCAAAGAAGAATACCTGGCGGACGTCGGTGTCTTGCAACAAGATCGCGATGACATCTACCGTTATATGAACTTTGATCAAATCGAAGAGTTCAAGGAAATCGCCGACTCGGTATAAATGGGTTTATAAATACCCGCATAGCCCCTGCATGCAATATATTTGCGCAGGGGCTTTTTTTCGGCAAAAATTGCCCTGTTAAATTAGAACTGTTAGCAATAGCTATTTTTAATTCTCCGAGCTCCAAGAGGCAGCATGCTGAAATTTGATATTTTTTGCCGCGTCATTGATCATTTTGGCGATGCTGGGGTTTGCTGGCGTTTAGCAAAAGAACTAAGCGGTGCCCCCTTTTATGCTGAAGTCCGGCTGTGGATAGACGACCTACCCACCCTGCAAAAAATCACCGCACAAAACAATCAGATAACAGCGGCCGGGTTGCCTAGTAATGCATCATCAGGTCACCGTAAACTAACGGTCCACCCATGGCCTGCTGCAAATAATGCACTGGAAAATAGCGACTGGCCAAAGCCTCACCCGATAGTTATAGAGGCTTTTGCAGGGGGAATCCCTGCCGCGGTGCGCACGCAATTGACCGCTGATCATCTATGGATAGTTTTAGATCACCTGAGCGCTGAAAAATGGGTGAGTGATTTTCACGGCCTACCGGGATATGCCGATGGATTACAGGCACAAAAATATTATTTTTACCCTGGTTTTACAGAAAACACAGGGGGACTACTGAGGCAACCAGATCTGCTCTCACAGGTGCAGTACTGGCAATCTCAAACACGACTAACCCAATGGCAACGTCTGGCCATTCCCCTGCAGCTAGACCCCACCAGCACGCACCAATTAGCATCGAGCACGGTTTTTTTCATCTTCCAATACCCACATGCTCCGGTTTCAGCGCTTTTACAGTCATTACTACAGCAGGAGCCTATCCCACCGACTACTATATTGTTTGCCGCTGATCAGGATGTGCACTATCAAAATGCCCAGCAACTTTTGCGCTCTACAATGCCTGACTCTAGCGAGCCCGCACACTTAAAACCTGCTTCTACTCATGCCCCCACAATAAACCTGATACGACTGCCCTTTGTGAGTCAGCAACACTTTGATCACTTATTGTGGAGCACCGATTTCAATTTTGTGCGTGGCGAGGACTCATGGGTGCGCGCCCTATGGGCACAACGACCTTTTATATGGCAGCCTTACCCACAAAGTGAGTGCACCCATCTGATTAAATTACGGGCCTGGTTACAAAGACTAGATTTACCCTATGCGGCACAAAAACTATTCTGGCAATGGAATTCAAATGTCCCGCAGCGAGTGTATACCCATAATTTAGATATTACCGCCCTAGCGCCTGCACCCTTACGGCGTTGGCAACAATGTATACGCCACGAGGTGCATAGACTGAGGGCACAAGAACCACTCAGCAGTCATTTAATACAATTTTGTAGGCAGAAATTAAACTCGCACTAGTATGCGCTAATCGATGGCATTCTGATAAAATACAGATAGTCATTTGCAGCTAGACACAATATTTAATTGCATCTAGACGCTATTTATCGGAGTCTCTACCAAAATGAAAACAGCACAAGAATTACGCAGCGGCAATATTATCGAGGTCAACAGCGAGCCCATGATTATCGAGCGCGCCGAATACAACAAATCAGGGCGTAACACCGCCGTCGTGCGCCTGAAATTAAAAAATCTGCTCAGTGGCTCTAACAGCGAGGTTGTGGCCAAGGCAGACGACCGATACAAGATGATCTTGCTCGAGAAAAAGCAGTGCACTTATTCTTATTATGCTGACCCTGCATACGTTTTTATGGACGAGGAATACAATCCTTATGAGTTAGGCGCCGAACAAATGGGCGATGCACTCAACTACCTAGAGGACGGCATGGAAGTAGAGATCGTATTCTTTGAAGGGCAGCCCATCGCTGTCGAGCTACCCACCGTTATCGTCCGCGAAATTGTTTATACCGAGCCAGCCGTACGCGGCGACACCTCGGGCAAGGTAATGAAACCCGCCCAATTGGCTTCCGAGCACAGCATCTCGGTACCGGCTTTTTGTAATATTGGGGATAAAATAGAAATCGACACACGGACCGGGGAATATCGCGGCCGCGTCTAATGCAGTTGGTCGTCGTCCAAAAAATCCGGGATAGGCATCACGTCTATCCCCTCGTCGTGTAACTCGCGTAATTCGTCATTACTAGCGATACCACGAATAGAACGCTCTTTGGCTTGGCCATCACGAATGCGGCGTGCCTCATCGGCAAACTGCTCGCCCACGTCATCGGCCTCTTTTACTGCGCCACGCAGCTGTTGCATAAACTGTGCTTGTAGCTGGGCCAGCTCTTTTTCACTGGGTGCGGCCACTGCGCGCTTGTCCGAATCTGCACTAGCGGGGACAGAGCGCTCTTGTTTTAAATGACTGATATTCAAACGTGGGGCTGATAACTGTTTGGTGATTTCGGTACTAGAACAAACAGGACAACTCAGCAGCCCCTGGGCCTGCTGTTCGTCATAATTTTCGTCCGAGCGAAACCAGCCCTCAAATACATGGCCATGCTCGCACTGTAGATCAAAAACTTTCAATGCCATAGAAGTCTACTATTGAACTCATATAGAAACAGGTTGTTGGGTCAGTCGGGGTACCGCATCCAGTAACTGTTTAGTTAGGGGCTGTTGTGGGGAAAACAAGACCTTGTCTGCGCGGTCTAGCTCGACCAGCACCCCTTCAAACATCACTGCAATACGATCTGCTAGGTACTCAACAACGCCAAAATCATGAGTGATAAATAGATAGCTCATGCCCAATTCAGCCTGCAACCGCTGCAGCAAATGTAAAATCTGTGCCTGCACCGACATGTCTAACGCCGAAGTGGGCTCGTCGCAGATCAGTACCCGCGGCTCGACTGCTAGCGCCCGCGCGATGGCGATGCGCTGCCTTTGCCCTCCAGAAAACTCGTGCGCATAACGCTGCGGAGTGTCTCTAGGAAGCTCAGTATACTCTAATAATTGGTGGATTTTGCGATCACGCTCTTGTCGGCTAATATCCGGATGCAGTGCTTTAATCCCCTCTTCAAGGATATCCCCTACCAACATCCGTGGATTCAACGAGGAATAAGGGTCTTGGAAAACAATCTGCATGGCACGCCGTTGCTCGTAGAGTGCTTTGCCCTGTGTGTGCAGCACATCACGCCCGAGCAACCGCGCCTGACCTTGCACCACCGCATTATTATCTAACAGACGCATCAACGCCTTTGCTAGGGTGCTTTTCCCACACCCAGATGGCCCCAATAAAGCCAGCGTTTCCCCCTGATACAAATCAAAATCAACGCCACCCAACACCGTATTAAACTGCTTGCGTTGCCACCATTGACTGCTGGCTGGAAATTGCACCCGTAGCTGTTCTACTGAAAGCACTACAGAACGAGTTGGATCATCCTGAGGTGGGGCCAAACGGTGCTCATAAGTCGGTACCGCATCTAGCAATGAGCGCGCATACTCGTGTTTGGGCTGTGCGAAATACTCGGTGGCTGTGGCTTGTTCGACGCTTTCGCCGTGACGCATTAAAACCACTTCGTCAGCCACGTGCTGCACAATGGCCAAATCATGAGTAATCAGCAACACACTTAGCCCAAGTTCCTGCTGTAATTCTTTAATTAAATTGAGAATCTGAGCCTGCACCGCCACATCTAACGCAGTGGTGGGCTCATCAGCAATTAATAGCTTGGGGTTGGCCGCCAGTGCCATTGCAATCATGATGCGCTGGCGTTGGCCCCCTGAAAATTGGAATGGATAATCTTTTAGTCGTGCTGCTGCGTTTTCAATGCCAACACGCTCTAACCAATGGCATTTGCGGGCACGTAACTGAGCCCCTCGTAAATGAGTATGCAGACGCAAAACCTCAGCCAACTGCTTGCCTATGGTTAGCACTGGATTGAGACTGTTTTGCGGTTCTTGGAAAATCATTCCTATTTCTTTGCCGCGGATCTGTCGCATGCGTTGCTCGGTACAGCTAAATAAAGACTGACCCCGCAAAAGCACATCCCCATTCGTGACCTGCACCGCATCAGGTAACAAACGCATGATGGATAAGGCCGTCAGGCTTTTACCACTACCGGACTCGCCCACCAACGCAACTGTTTTTCCGGCTGGGATATCAAAACTTAGATCACGTACCAAAGATTTTGCGCCCTGACCTTGCGCCACAGCGACTGAAAGGTCACGTACCTGCAACAACGGTGAAGAATGCTTGGAATCAGTCATGCTAAAGACCTATTTCATGAGGCTTGGGGTTGTGGGACCAGCTGACGCTGACGTGGGTCAAAGGCGCGTTGCACCGCATCGGCAAAAATATTGGCAGCCAGTACTAATGCCAACAAAAACACAAAGGCAGCCAGCAAATTCCACCAAATCATAGGATCGCGAGACATTTCTAATCGGGCGGCATCAATCATTGTGCCAAAGGAGGCCATACTCGGATCTACGCCAATGCCTAAATAGGACAACACAGCCTCGTACAACACCAACCCCGAGAATTCCAACACCATTGTGATCAATACAATATGCATGACGTTGGGCAAAATATGGCGGGCCATGATCGTGAGGTTACCCAGTCCAAAAGCACGTGCAGCCTGCACATAATCGAGCTCGCGCAATTTGAGCGTTTCGGCGCGCAACAAACGACACAATCCAGACCAGCCAGTGAGACCTAAAATCAAGCACAGCAAAAACAAGCGCGCATCCGCGCGCACGGCCACCGTATCAAAATACTCGGGATGACCGTCTATGTAGACCTGCATCATCAATACACAAGCGGCGATTAACAAAACCCCAGGAATTGAGGTTAGGGTGGTGTAAAGATATTGAATTAAATCATCCACCCAGCCCTTGAAATAACCTGCAGCAATCCCAAAAAACAATGCCGGCGGCAGCATGGCAACCGTGGTCAATGTCCCTATGACCCAGGCAGTACGAATACTTTTTATTGCCTGGTAAATCACATCATTACCAGACCGATCGGTACCTAAAACATAGAAATGTGGGCTAAAAATAGCCACAGCTATCAGTACCAAGCCAATTAGACTCAAACTGATCCACACGGCGTTGACCGCCGCGGGTAATCGCCACAAACTCAATGAACGCCCGCCATTCAAAGGCCGAGCAGTGCTTGAATCTTGTACGGTTTTTTGTGGTAGTTTTGGCTGCAAAATGCGCACCAAGGCAAAGAGCAACCCCCGCAGCAACACCACAAAAACAGCGCCCCACAATAGCGTCTGCCCTGCTAAACGCAGCAGTTGATCACGATGTGATGCATCATCTGTAATCTCATGCGCCGCATTCACCAGCGGTGGAAAATCTCGCACGGGCTCATCATCGATGAGCTGTGTTTCCTTGAAAAACAACGTGCGTGCAAACGGCGCTGAATAACTACGCTCTTTAGCATCTAACCCAACAAACCCCAGGACCTCATCTAAAGTAGAGCGAACAAAAGGCGCGTAGTGTTGGGTTTCTTGTTGGGTTTGATTGCTGGGCGGCAACAACGGCCGATAATGAATAGAATCTAGCAGACCAATAAAGAAAAAGATCAACAAGATCACCCCAGCCGCGGCGGCAGAAGGCGTGCGCACCACCGACAACCAGGCACTACGCAGTGCTACCCGTCGGGAAATAAACACTAAATAGACCAGGATGGCCAGTGCTAAGCCCCATAAAAACGCATCCGTCCACAAAAAGACAAATTTAGGCATAATTATCTCTGCCCATCATTAATTGAACCGGACCCGAGGGTCGACCAAGGTATAAGAAACATCGGCCAGTACCAAACCCACTATATATAAAGCGGAACCCAAAAAAACCATGGCACGCACGATGGACAAGTCCTGAGCATTAATGGCTTCAATGGTATAGCTGCCCAGCCCCGGAATACCAAAAAATGATTCTGAAATCAGACTGCCCATGAAAAGCAATGGAATAGCCGTCACAGCGCCCGTCAGAATAGGTAGTAAAGCATTGCGCAATAAATGGCGGTACAAAACAACAAACTCACTCAGCCCTTTGGCGCGAGCAGTCCTGATGTAGTCCTTGGCAGCCTCTTCTAAAAAGAGACTGCGAAAGAAGCGAGCCTCGGCCCCCAATCGGGACAGTATCCCCACCGCCACCGGCAAAATCAGAAAGCGCATGGTATCTATCCCCCCACTCCAGCCTGAATAGGGCACCCAACTAAGGACCTTGGCAAACAGCCATTGCCCCGCGATGATATAAAACAAACTGGAAATAGAAAGCAGGACCACGCACACCACTACCCCATAGAAATCAAACCGGGTATAGCGGAAAAAAGTCAGCAACAAGGCAAAACTAATGGATACCCAAATTCCTAATAAAAAGGTCGGGATGGCCAAGGCCAAACTTGGACCCATGCGTTCTTTGATCTGCTGACTGATGTCATGGCCATCATCTGAAAACCCAAAATCAAAACGCAGTAAAGGCACAGAACGCTCGTAAAAAATAGTTTTCAGGCCTTTTTGAATGCCACTTTCAGAGGCGTTATAAAATAAGGGCTTGTCATAACCGTGTTCGTGCTTCCACTGCTCGATCGCCTCTTGGCTGACACGTTGTCCACCAATCGAGAGGCGTGCCATATCATCAGGGGTATTCACCGCAAAAAACAACACAAAGGTAATAAGATTGACCCCCAGCAAGATAAATACTGCATAAATCAAACGACGCACTAAATACCTAAGCATGGGGCCCCCCTTCAGCATCCTGTTGGTGTCGGATTCGTTGCTGATCCTTGGCCCGCCATACCCGCATCAAATATCCCCCTATCATCACAACCACGGCAATCAACACCCACAAAGGCCACCATAAAGGTTGATTCCATTGCGCCTGACTATGAGCGCGCGCCTCGGTATCCAAACGCATATACTGCAGCGTATCGCGCACCATTTGCGAGGGCTTGGCGTTTTTTACCCAGTGCTGATAGGCCCCGCCAGAATAGGGCGTAAAGCCAAACATCCAAGGCGCATCCTCTTGGACAATACGTACCATTTGATCAATGATGGCTTGTTTTTCGGGCCCATCATCCAAATAGCGCATCTGCTCGAACAAAGCATCGTATTCGTCATTCTGATAATTGGCTGCGTTCTCACCGCCCCCTTGCGCCCGTGCATGGGGCCCATAAAGCAAAAACAAAAAGTTCTCAGCGTCAGGATAATCTGCCACCCAACCCCACATAAACATTTGGGCCACACCCCGTTGCATTTTCTCTTGGAAACGGTTGTAGTCCGTGGCGCGGATTTCTAATTGAACTCCCAACTGCGCAAGCTGACGACGCATCCAATCTAAGGTCGCGCTGGCCCCCATCCCCCCCGCTGAATCAAAATATAAAATCAAAGGCTCACCCGTTTCTGCATGACGCCCGTCTGGATAGCCTGCTTTAGCGAGCAGCTCTTTGGCCTCATCCAAAGAGCGACGTTGCACCTGCCCATCAACTACATCATAAACCACAGGGTTGATTCCCTCGGGCGGGGCCACATAACCGTACACCCCCGGCGGCAGAGGCCCCTGGCCCACAGAACCCTGATCATCATGAAAAATAGCGACATATTGCTCCCAATCAAAAGCAATACTCAACGCCTGACGTAAATAACGGTTTCTCTCTTGTTGTTCTGGCGTGTCCCCCTTGCCTACTACGGGATCCAACCAGTTAAACCCAAAATAAAATAACTGCGCTTCCGGCTGGGTATGCAGTTGAATGCCTCGCTCTTGGTACAAGGCAGCCTTATCAGGAGAATCATCGGCAGCCACGGTCATAGACACGCCGTATTCACCCCGTTCGACTTGGGGGATATCATAGTAACCTTGCAAAAACTTGCCGAGCAAAGGAACGCTTTCTTTTTCCAACTGGAAAACAATGCGATCAATAAAGGGCATCATCTGCCCGCAATCCTCGAGCAAGCCGGCCTCTAAATCGCCACTGTCGCCCTCGCATGGATAGGGCTCGCCACGGAAATTAGGGTTACGACTCAGGACATGGCGTCGATTGGTAATGGACTCAGTCAGCATATAGGGCCCCGTGCCCACCGGCCACTGATTAAGGCTGAGATTATGCTGCGCCATATTGGGTTGATGATAGAAACGGTCGGCCTCCCAAGGGATGGGTGACGCAAAAGTCATCGCCAACCAATAAGAAAACTGTGGGTATTTACCCTTGACCCTAAAGCGCAGAGTGTGCTCATCAACCGCCTCGACCCCCTCAAGAGGAATATCACGTAAATCTAACCACTCATCAGGATCTAAAGCTTGGTTGGCAGTACGAGCCGCCTCGGCGAACTCTTCTAAGCCAATAATATGCTTGGAAAACAATTCGTAAATCGGCGACACCACCCGCGGGCTGGCCAACCGTTTTAACCCATACACATAATCCTCGGCAGTCATGGCGCGGGTGTCATGCTCGTCAAAAGCAGGAATGCCATAAACCCCCTCAAGGTCCTGTGGATCAATGGGATAATAGCGATAACCACCCTCAGCATCCCGAGCAAATGCAGGGTGTGGTTGATACAAAATATCAGGCTTGATCTGAATCTGATAAACGCTTTCAGCGACCAATTCACCCGGCGCATCCTCAGGCAATAAATTGCCTTGGGCATCTAAAAAATAAGGTTGCACCACCTCTTGGGCTGCACGCGGGATCAGTTCGTACGGCCGTTTTAAATAATGATAGCTGTATAGCGGTTCGTAAATAGAATAGGTAAAAGGCGTCTCATCAGTAGAATAAGAGCGCGCTGGATCTAGATATTTAGGTGAGCGCTGTGTAAACGCTGTAAATAATGTGTTGCTATGCGCATCATCTAGTGTGTAGGGTCGGTTGACCGCCTCTTGACCGCAACCGGCCAACGCCAAAAGCAGTAAAAAAAGCCCTCCCATCAGCAGCCGACCTATCAAATGGCGCGTCGGCCTAGGATCGGGTGAGGATTTCGTCATCGTTATTAATCGCATTGTTTTTGTCGCCAACAATGATAGCGCCAAGCCCACGGTTGAACGGGATCGCTATCCTGCCAAAGCCCTAATCGTTGATTGCGGGCGTCCTTTTCCATTTCCCGCAAACTCAAATCACGTAGAAATTTGCCCTGCTTTTCCTCATTTGCCCAGGCAAAACCTGATTTTACTAAAACTCGGCTCGCTGTGGTGGTTTCACCCTCGCGTTGTGGATCACAAGAGGTTTGTGCGTCACACTGCAGTGGCACATCACAAACATGACGACCGTGGTGGTCCTGCTCGTAACAGAGTAGATCTAAATTTTTATTAGCAATCAGCGTCTCTAACTTGCGTCGTGAAGCCTGCGCAAAAGGCTGACCAGGACGATCTTTGCCCTGTGTTTCAGGCGCATCAATACTGGCCACACGAATTGAATTATTTTGATTACCCACCCGCAGTGTAAAGGTATCCCCATCTGCAATTCGCACCACACGACCCGACAGTATGTATTCGTCCCCATCCTTGGCGGCAAGCATTGCCTGACCTTCCTGCGCATTAGAAGCTGGCAAAAAGTGATCACTCACAACATCGACCACATTGACAACGACAAAAGCCAAGAAAAAGAAGGTGACTAAAATGGAAACGCGCCGCTTGCGCGCAGCAACCACGGGTTTTTGTTTACGCATTATTAAACCCTCAGAACCAAAAAGCGATTGTTGACAAATGCTTATCCATGCTAGCACACAGATACGACCCAAATTAAGATACACTAATCGGTATTTGCACACAAAAGGGGTAACAATGCAGCAAAAAATCAATTCATATCAAATGGCCTGCGGGGCAGTTATGCTGGCGATCGCCGTATCGGCGGGTGCCTTTGGCTCTCATGTCTTGGATAGTTTTGCCCCACGCTCATTATTACCCATCTGGCATACGGCGGTACTTTATCAACTGATCCACGGTGCAGGTATATTAGGTATCGCAGTGGGCCGAGAACACGTTTTAGAGCGTTGGCAAAACTTGGGCTTTAGTGCGCTCTTTCTGGGTTCGATATTTTTCTCGGGCAGCCTCTATCTATTTGTATTCACCCAACAAGGATGGCTCACCACACTGACCCCTGTGGGCGGTGTATTGATGGTGTTGGGTTGGATTCTTATCGCCGTAGGCGCAATACAGCAAGGCCGCCAATCTGATAACTGAGGTACCTATGAACATATTAAACACGTTAGGCATCCCCTACCCTATTTTTCAAGCTCCTATGGCTGGCGTGGCCACCCCCACATTGGCTGCTGCAGTTTCAAATGCCGGTGGATTGGGCGGGTTAGGGCTAGCCTCGGTCAGTCCAGAGCAGGCATTAAACATGATCCGGGCGACTCAGCGGCAAACCAACCAACCCTTTAATGTCAACGTGTTTTGCCACCATCCTCCGACCCTAAATCGTAGCCACGAACAACAGTGGCTAAATTATCTGGCCCCTCTGTTTAAACAGTTTTCGCAGCCCTTGCCAAAACAGCTAAATGACCGTTATCGCACATTTTTGGACGATAAAGATCTCTTGCAAGTACTATTACTGACCCGCCCCCGGGTAGTGAGCTTTCATTTCGGACTGCCGAAACCAGAACAGCTAGAGCTCTTGCATGCGGCGGGGATCTTTACCTTGGCTACCGCCACCAGCACACAAGAGGCCCAATTAATAGAACAAGCAGGTATCGGCGGCATCGTAGTCCAGGGCATCGAGGCCGGCGGACACCGCGGTATCTTTAACCCCAACGGCCCTGACGAGGCATTAAGCACGTTTGAGCTATTACCTAAAATCAAAGCGCAAACAGCACTGCCACTGATTGCCGCTGGCGGTATCATGGGCGGCGCACATATTAACCAGGCGCTGAAACTAGGCGCCAGCGCAGCACAACTAGGCACCGCCTTTGTCGCCTGCCCAGAATCTGCAGCCAACGCGACCTACCGCGCCCAAATGCGCCACCCAGCCACACAAACCACCCTCACGAGCACATTATCGGGACGCCCAGCACGCGGTATTATCAATGATTATGTCCGCTATACGCATCGCCCGGGTGCACCGACCCCGCCTGACTATCCATTGCCCTATGACAGCACCAAACAATTACAACAAGCAGTCGCAGACCACAGCACTGCCGATAATCAGTTTGACTGCGGCGCATACTGGGCAGGCGCGCGCGTCCATGAAGCACGCCACCTGCCCGCCCGGCAATTGATGCAGTTATTAATCCGAGAACTACATACAGCCAACAATTAATACTGCAGGCATTAAAAAAGCCAGGTGACGACACCTGGCTTTTTATTTGGGCAATTATGCTGAATTGTGATCGAACTTGTTTCCAATAGCGATCAATAACCCAACTACTGAATAAAATCCAAAATACAGATATGCGCTAAGATTCAAAATAATCGGCAAAACAATTTGGATTCAACAAAATATCGCGAGAAATCTCGTCAATCGTACGAATCCCGCACAAACCCATTGTCACGCTGAGCTCATTTTGAATGAGCTCTAATGCACGCTCAACGCCGGCTTGACCAGCTGCCCCTAAAGCATACAAAAATGCACGCCCAATCATTGTGGACTGCGCCCCCAGCGCCTGGGCCCGTAATACATCCTGGCCACTGCGAATACCCCCATCAAACCAGATCTCGGTCTTGCCAGATACGGCCTCTACAATGCGGGAAAGCGCTGCAATCGAGGAAGGAGCCCCATCTAACTGACGCCCCCCGTGATTAGAAACGATAATAGCATCTGCCCCTGCATCGACAGCTAGCTGGGCATCTTCGGGCTCCATAATCCCCTTGAGGACAAGCTTGCCCCCCCACTTTTGTTTGACCCACTCAACGTCATCCCAATTCAAAGTAGGATCAAATTGCTCGGCAGTCCAAGAAGACAAAGAGCTTAAATCACTCACCCCTTTGGCATGACCAACAATATTACCGAACGAGCGCCGTGGTGTTTGCAACATATTCCAGCACCAACGCGGCTTGGTCGCCAAATTGATCAGGTTTTTAATCGTTGGCCGCGGCGGGGTTGATAAACCATTTTTAATATCCTTATGACGCTGCCCCAACACCTGCAGATCTAATGTCAACACCAAAGCAGAGCAATTAGCCGCCTGCGCGCGCTCGATAAGGTTTTCCATAAAATCACGATCACGCATCACATACAGCTGAAACCAAAAAGGATGGCTGGTAAAACGAGCAATATCCTCTAAAGAACACACACTCATTGTCGACAGCGTAAAGGGCACACCAAACTTTTTAGCCGCCTGAGCAGCTAAAATCTCGCCATCCGCGTGCTGCATCCCAGTCAAACCCGTAGGCGACAACGCCACCGGCATAGACACAGGCTCGCCAAGCATAGTCGAAGCTGTGCTGCGATTATCAATATCCACCGCAACACGCTGCTTAAATAACAAACGCTGCATATCGGTCTCATTAGAATGATA
>Ga0209487_1000980_pt1 | contig 24745 bp, 20 predicted proteins | sample Poulit2012_FD_187524 | JGI IMG/M metagenome (GOLD analysis project Ga0209487, IMG submission 187524) | Agricultural soil microbial communities from Georgia to study Nitrogen management - Poultry litter 2012 (SPAdes) (version 2) | ecosystem: Environmental > Terrestrial > Soil > Agricultural land...
ATAAACGATACGATAAGCCGAGTCAATATCACCAAGTTTTAATGGGAATTTCGAACCAAAATGGTTATCTCCTAATGATTCTGTTTTACTTTCATCAATAGATCCATCAGCATTCATATGCAACTTATAAACTTTGAACGAACTGTCTACTACAGAGTGGTCGCCTTCTGTAGCTATATCGTTTAATGTCGCGTTCTTAATCTCTTGTAAGTCTTTATTAAAATCAACAGTCCATTCGATTGTTTCTGTGTTATATGCCTTGTTAGGAACACCCTTTTTACTAATCGAAGTCCCTTTAGGAATAAATTTGATTGGATACGTTAAAGTACCTTTTCCTTCTATCGGGAAATTAATTTCCGTTTCGGCTTCTTCTTTATAGTGCGCATCAAACTCGGATTCTAATTCTAAAAACCCTGATACATTTGAGTTTTCTTCAATTTCGTCATTAAATGTAATCACAATTTTATTATCATTTGTCACAATAAACGTAGCAAATTCAATCCCAGATTCATTTTTTAAAGGAGTTGGCTCTGGATTTGCTAACACACTAAAAACTTCTGGGATTTCAACTGTATATGTAGAGCCAGCACCATATCCATGATTATTCGGTAATGCAAATTCGTAATCTAGTTTAACTTTAAACTTATCAAATGGGTCATCAACAACAATTTCAGTTTCCGGAACCTGTTCCTTATATTCCCCACCCTCACCTTCCCGAACGGATAACTTCACATCGGTTATAATATTTTCCGTGATTTCAGATTTGCTTACATTGAAAAACGGCTTTATCTTCCTTTGAGATGGTAAAGTTTTATCTTCAGTAATTCCATTTTCACTATTATCAATTGATTCTTCTGTCTCTCTATCTCCATTTTTGTTTTCAGTAATATCAATTTTTTCATTAGGTTCTTTTTCTACGGCATTACCTTCCAGAACTGCTCTAAAATCTATACTTCCGCTCATCTTTGATTCTACGAATAAATCTTCATTAATCACTACTTCCAAAACACCATCTGTGGAAACAGTAAATACACCGACTACTTTATTTCCATCAGTCAAATTCCCTGTCTGTTCTTCATCTACTTCTAATTTTTCCGGAAGTTCCATTATCTTAGTTTCTCCTGCTATTCCGTCGGCCTCAATAGACCAGTTAACAGATACGCTTACATTTATGTCTTCCTGATGTTCTTCACTAAGATTAACTTCTTCCCCTGCTTCATCCATAATCATTATGTTTTCAAAAAAACTTGACTTTTTGTTATCTGTATTTATTTCTGCATTCATTCCAATTCCACTTGTAATTGTTTGCATGATGAATAAAAACAAAACTAACAAACTGATTCTTCTCATCTACAAATCCCTTCCTCTTGTTAAATATTAATTTATAATCTAGTAATTCTATTACACTAAGGAAGTCCTAAACCCTTAAAGTATACCTACCAATGATTTATTATAACAGGGCATTCACAACAAATTCTTTACAATTCAAAAAATATAGCACTAGGCGTAAAGTACCAATTAATGTAAAAAAATAATCTTTTTTTAACTTGAATTTGATATTTTTCACTTATAAAATTAAATAATATCTTACAGTCCTTAACCTTTTATACTTTATGACTCTTAGACCCAATCAAAGGTAAATTCTCTGACATGTACTAAATTAGTTTTAATGAGCTAGTCTAGGCCACTATAAGACATATCCTATAAGGAACAACAGGCAGCCAAATGAAATTAATCACAATAATCAACTCAACCAGTATTGAAACACTTCAGTAACTATCTAAATGTTCATCATTTTTTCGCTAGTTTCATAGATTTTATCCATTTACTCACATCATTAATGGCTAAACCTATACTTCTTCTATACAATGGTATAAAATAAAATAAAAAGGGAATTTCTGACTATACATAAAACATTCAACATCGGGGGGGATATAAGTGAAAGCAATTATTGTCGATGATGAAAAACTTGCACTTGATTTTTTAGAAAGTCAAATTAAAAAAGTGAGTAATATAGCAATTTTAGGTAAGTTCCAATATTTTGATATAGAAGAGAATTTGTCCCTAATTCGTGAAGCCAATATAGTATTTTTAGATATTGAAATGCCCGAAATAAATGGTTTGGAATTAGCTGAGAAGATCTTAGAGGTAAATCAAGACTTGACTGTTATTTTTGTTACTGCATTTACCGAATACGCTGTTGAGGCATTTGAAATCAATGCACTAGACTATATTGTGAAACCTGTTAATCAAGATCGATTAAAAAAGACTTTGGAACGTATTGAATCCTCACTAGCAAATCAGCCCCAAAAAACATTTTCTGATGAAAGTGCTTTACATCTTAAAGTATGTAAAGAGTTGTCCTTTGAGTTAGGAGATAAAAATTCCGAAGTTATCCAATGGAGAACCTCTAAAGCAAAGGAAGCATTTTTATATTTATTACTTCATTATGGAAAGACGGTCCGTAAATCAGAATTGATTGATCTTTTATGGGAGGACTTTGAACTCGACAAGGCATACTCTCAGCTATATACAACTATTTATCATATTAGAAATACTCTTAAACATTTCAGAAATCACTTTTCAATCGAAAGTGTACCGGACGGGTATATTTTAAAAGTTAGTAATCTATTAATTGATACCGTTGAATGGGAAGAAAGACTCAAAAAAATGCCCATCATTGATATGGATACAATTGAAAAACATGAAGAGAATATGAAGTTATATTCAGGTGGATATTTAGAGAATGAAGATTATTTGTGGGCTGATTCAGAACGGTACCGGCTTGAACGCCTATGGATTAGAACCGCACATGAGATTGCTAAGTTTTATCACAATAATGAAGACATTGAAAAAGCGGAATCATGGTATATCAAAATTTGTAATTATATTTCTGAGGATGAGAAAGCCCATTTTTCCTTAATGAAAATTTACGAAAAATTAGGTTATGGTTTATTAGTAGATCATCAATATTCTCAATTAGAACAAACACTAAATGACCTTGACATTCAAATAAGCCCTAACATTCAAGCTTGGTATCAGAAAAAAAGAAATAAAAAAAGCTCCCTTGAGATTGACTAAAAGTTGTTACGAATCAAAACTAGCTTAGCATATTATTTAATTGTGGATGATAAGAATGAATAATAGATATATAAATAAAAAAAAATTTGCTTGGTTGCTCGTTCTTTTATGGATGGGTTGTATTTTTTACTTGTCCCATCAATCTGGATCAGCTTCTAGCCAATTAAGTTCAGGATTGATGAATAACCTTATTCATGTATTCACTTCGATATTCCCTATACAGTTCCATATAGACCATCTTCATTTCTTTATAAGAAAAGGGGCGCATTTTTTTGCCTATTTCATATTAGGATTGTTAGTAATAAATGCGTTGTTCAAAAGTCATAATTGGAAAACAGATTTTGCTATTGCTTTATCTATCTGTACAGTTTACGCTATTACAGATGAAATTCATCAATTGTTTATTCCCGGAAGAAGTGGAGAAATCAGAGATGTACTTATTGATAGTTGTGGGGCTACTTTTGGTATTGGGTTATATTTGATAGGCCGTAAAATCTTTTTTAAACGAAAAAATACAGAATAAATTGGGATGGAGAAAATGGATAAGTGGGAACCTACATTATGTAACGAAACCATAAATAATGCAAAAGGGCTTAAGTTGCAGCGAGCTCGTATACATGTAGTTCAATCTGCATATGGTCGTGTACTTGAAATAGGTTCTGGAACTGGAATTAATTTCCCATTATATACCTCTGAAAAGGTGCACTCGGTTGACGCTATTGAGCCAAATCGCAACAGATTAAAGAGTTCTCAATGGAGAAAAAGTAATTCCGTTGTGCCAATTCAAACTCATGAAGCAATCGCAGAAAACCTTCCTTTTTCCGATGATACATTTGACTCTGTTGTATGTACCCTTGTATTTTGTACAATACCTAAACCTAGAGAAGCATTAAAGGAAATAGAAAGGGTTGCTAAAAGTGGAGCAACCATTCTCTTTTTAGAACATGTAAAAGTGAATCGCCCTTTTTTAGGATTTACACAGGATTTTCTTAATCCGTTATGGAAAGTCATTGCCGGCGGATGTCATTTAAATAGAAATACATTAGCGACTATTAAACAGTCTGATTTCGTTGTTGAAGAAGTAGAAACTTTTTATAAAGAAATTTTAAAATTTATTAGGTGCACAAATGTGAAATACGATAATTAACAACAGTAACCATAGCCAAGATTACTGTATTCACCTCTAATTCATCATATGAATGCATAATTGCAAAATCTTATCTCACTTGTTTTAGTTGAGCCTCATGATCAATTGATCTTCTTGCAAGTAAATCAATTGTCTTTTCTTGTTTTTCTTGGGTACTTTCAATTCGTTGCACTACATTTTTTAACTCCTTTAATTCACCATGAACAACGCTTATTTGCTCTGAATTATGTGCAACTTGTTCCATAATAGAATTTAACTTATGTGTTTCTATTTTCTTTAACCGAGTATCTAGTTTCTTTAACTGTGTTTCTATCTGATCAATTTTATCGACCTTCTTACTTAAACTTTCCAAATCAGTTTTAATCGGTTTCAGCTTTTGATCTATTTTATTTTCAAAAGCATCGGTTAGTCGGTTCAATTCTTGACTTATTTTATTTTCAAAGGCATCGGTTAATTGATTCGATTCTTGACTTATTTTATTTTCAAAGACATCCGTCAGCTGGGTCAATTTTTGATCTATTTTATTTTCAAAGGCACTGGTAAATTGTTTCAATTCTTCACTTAATATCTTTTGCATAAACTCCATCAACTCTTTATTTTGCATACTGTTCACCTCTTTCACTACCTTTTTTCCGACTTATTTCTACTTCTTTAATTATAGCATGAAAACGAATGATTAAGGATGGAATTATTTCGATTTTAGATGCTATTTAACAGAAAGCTTATACGATGAAGCATCTTCTGTCAAAACAGGAAAAACGAATTTCCACCCCTGAATAATTCATAACAACAATTTTTTCCATACTAAAATAGGATATTTTTCGGCATGAAATTACTTTGCAAATTTTAATTATGGAGTTTGCCCATTTTTAAATAAATAGTAATAGCCCTGCTCTCGGTAGAGAAAGCGGGGCTAATTACTCTCATATCTATTTCTACTACTATAATACTTTACTTAAAAATTCTTTCGTTCTTTCTTCCGTTGCGTTTTCAAATATTTGCTCAGGATGACCTACTTCGATAATGTATCCATCATCTAAGTACACAACCCAATCTGCTACTTCACGGGCAAAACCCATTTCATGTGTTACGATTACCATCGTTATTCCCTCTTCAGCTAGTTCTTTCATCACCGCTAACACTTCACCTACTAACTCTGGATCAAGTCCAGAAGTGGGCTCGTCAAAAAGCATGATTTGAGGTCTCATTGCAAGTGCACGAGCAATGGCAACACGTTGTTGCTGACCACCTGATAATGTTCTAGGATACACATCAGCCTTATCTGCCAAACCTACTTTTGCCAATAATTCTTTCCCTATCTGTACCGCTTCCCCCTTATTCATCTTTTTCACTTGTACAGGAGCCTCAATTACGTTCTCCATCACTGTCATATGTGGAAAAAGATTAAAATGTTGAAACACCATTCCTGTACGCATACGTACCTTATTTAAATCATCTTTTTGAGGATCAATTTTATTTCCTTCTAAATAAACATCCCCGCTTTCTTTCATCTCCAAAAAATTAATACAACGGAGTAGAGTGCTTTTCCCTGATCCACTTGCACCAATCAGTACAACAACTTCACTTTCTTTTACGACTAAATCTACGTCTTTTAAAACATGAAGGGAACCAAAACTTTTATTTAACTTCTTTATTTCTATAACAATATTTTTCTCACTCATTTAAGATAGTCCCCTTTCACTTTTTGATAGATAATGTTCAATTCTACTCACAATAAATGATAATACGAGAACTAATAACAAATAATAAATTCCTACAATAATATATGACTCCATTGCAAGGCCAGTTGCCGATTGAATACGTTGTGCTCGATTAAATAAATCTTGGAATCCGATAAATGCAACGAGAGATGAATCTTTTAATGCAATAATAAATTGATTACCAAGCGGTGGTATTGCACGTCTTAAAGCTTGTGGTAAAACAATCCTGCGCATTGTTAGCGGATAAGACATTCCTAAACTTCGTGCTGCTTCAGACTGTCCACGATCAATTGACTGAATGGAACCACGAAAAATTTCAGCAATATAAGCACCATTATGAATTCCAAGTGCAATTCCTCCTGATAAAAAGCGACCTAAATCAACAAAATGAACTAATCCGAAATATAAAATGAATATTTGCACGACAAGTGGTGTTCCCCGAATAATTGTTATATATAAATCCGCAATGATATTTAATACTTTTAATTTATTTACTTTTAAAAATGCAAAAAACAACCCAATAAACATTCCGATAATTAATCCAAGAACCGTAATTTTTACGGTTGAAATAACTGCATCCTTGTACCCCGGCATCGTCTCTATAAAGAGTTCCCAGAAGGTCATTATCATTCCTCCTTTTCAAAAATATCTTGCAAAAGACTCTTTAACCTAACTATGGCTATAAATAATATGTGCGCACAGTAAAGTGCGCACAATCTATTATTAATTCAATATATTTTCCCCAAACCATTTATTACTCAATTCTTCATAGGTACCATCCTCTATAATCGCCTCTAATGCATGGTTAATCTCATCAAGCAATTCTTGATTTCCTTTTCTTACTGCAGCACCAATTTTTTCTTCAAATATAAAATCACCAACAGCTTTGATGTCCAATTCATTTTCATCTATTTGTACAAGACCGACAATTTTATCAGTTAATACCATATGAAGTCTATCTGTTCCCGCTGATAAATCTTGAAGTGCTACTGTATCTGATTGGTATGTAGCTAAATTGTCCTCTGGAATATACTCTAATACGGTATCTTCATACACACTATTAGCTACAACACCAACATTCTTACCTTCCAAATCGTCAAATGTTTCAATATCATTCGTATCATTATGAACGTAGAAAATTGGTCCCGACGTATAGTATGGGTCAGAAAAATCTACAACTTCTGCTCTTTCCTCGGTAATAGTGAAACTTCCCATAATGACATCAATTCGATCTGTATTTACTTCCTCTAGTAAAGCACCAAAATCTTGGGTAAATACAGGCTTCGGTTCTAGCCCCATTTCCTTGGCTATCGCTTCTCCAAGTTCTACTTCAAATCCTGTTTCATTACCGTCCAAGTCTTCATAATTAAATGGTTTGTATAGCCCACTTGACCCAAAGGATAACACCCCTTCCTCTATCGTAGTAAAGGTTGATTCCTCTGTATCTGATTCCTCATCTGAACTTTCCTCCGTATCATCTACTTCTTCATTATTATTTTCTGATACATCTGGTTCGCTTGAAGCATTTTGTTCATCACTACTACCTCCACAAGCTACAAGGAAACCAATTAAAAACAACCCAATAATCATACTAAAGAAATATTTCCTCATTTTTACACCCCTTGTATAATCAACTTTATTTTCCAGTTGTTTTTTCGCAACATTGCTACTAAAAAATAATATCTTTTTTCCTTCTCCCCCTTTAAAATATAAATTTTTTTCTTATGATTTTTTATCTATAAAATGTCAACATGGAATAAGCTCGCCTGGGTAAATATTAGTGATTGTTGATTATCAGAACTTCCAAATTAAATTTAACAATTCGCCATTATATCATCAGAAGATATTTAATTTTTTGACTATTTCCTGTACATTTTGTATAAGTTCAACTAATTCTGTTATTATTTTTATCTCTTCATTCAGAAACTTTCACTGTTTCTCCTCTTAAATTTTGAATATCAATTGTAAATGAAGCCTTATTTATTAACTTCACACCAATCCACTACTGTGGCAGCAATAATCTTAGCTGTGTCAACTATTTTTTTAAGTTCAATAGCCTCATTTGGAAAATGTGCTAAATTCGTTGTTCCTGGACCAAATACAATCGTCGGTGTTTGTGCAACTTGAGTTAGTAGTCCACCATCCGTACCCCACGGTGATGCCTCAACGACAGGAGCTTCATCTGTAACTAGCGAATAGTTTTTGGAAAGTATATTCATTAAAGGATGGCTTAGTTCAATCTCACCAGGAACCCACCTGGCACCATACCACTCTAATTTCACAGGATATTCCTTAAACCAGTCATCTTTTTCTACCAATCTTGCAATCCAATCCTCTAATTCTATCTGTACTTGTTCCATAGTTTCGCCTGGGGCTATCCCAATACGTCCTTCAAGTTGCACGATATCTGGTACTGAAGATGGCCAATCCCCTCCTTTTATACTACCTATATTAATAGGTATCGGAATAGGAACATGATCATATAACGGTTCATCTAACCGGGCATTACGAATCTTTTCCAGCTCGTGTACATGTTCATTCACTATAAAAGCTTTGTCGATGGCACTTATACCGTGATATCTCGTTCCACCATGAGCCGTTCTTCCCGTAACAATGAGACGAAACCATTTGGACCCTTGTTGTTTTGGGAAAATTTTCATATTTGTTGGTTCCGGGATAATTGCTGCATCAGCTTTGTATCCTTTTAAAATTGCATCAAGTGTACCTGCGCCACCACTTTCCTCTTCTACTACACTTTGAAAAATAATATCACCTTTTAAAGGGACAGCAACAGATTTGATTGCTTCAAGAGCCATTAACAAAGCAATATTACCGCCTTTCATATCTGTTACGCCACGCCCATACATTTTTCCATCTACCACTTCACCACTATAAGGTGGCCTATCCCATTGTCCATGGTCTCCTTCGGGAACTACATCGACATGGCCATTTAAAATGATTGATTTACCACCACCAGTCCCTTTTAATACAGCAACAATATTCGGACTATCATGAAATTGGTTACGATTAGAATAAAAATAAGGATGTTTTTTTAATCTTGAATCATCTAAATCCCATACATCAACAGTCATATCTAATTTTTTTAAATAAGTGAAAACTAATTGCTGTATTCCTTTTTCATTCCCTTGAATGCTTGGCTGTTGCACCATTTGTTGTAAATAATCGAACCCTTTTTGTTTATTTTGATCAATCCACTCATAGATTCTATTTTTAATAGACATATTATGAACTCCTTTCAGGTGCATATATTACGACTGGATTGTTCCTATAGACACTAAACAAACATTTAGTATAGTTAAATATTTTACTAAGTTTAAATATACCTTTAGATTTAACCTTCTTTCCATAGATTGTTAGAAAATGTAAGTGGTGCCGCTGTTTTTTTAATAACTTCATCTACATCATATCCATCCATTAATTCAATAACATGTAGACCTTTCTTAGTAACTTCGATTACAGCTATATCAGTTACAATTAAATCAACACATTGTTTTGCTGTAAGTGGTAACGTACATTCTGAAACAATTTTTGCATTTCCATACTTATCAACATGATTCATAACAACGATCACTTTTTTTGACTTTTGAGCTAATTCAATTGCTCCACCCATACCAGAAACAACTTTTTTTGGAACAATCCAATTGGCTAAATCCCCATATCGACTAACTTGAAATGCTCCTAAAATCGTTACATCTAAAAGACCACGACGAATAATACTAAACGCATACGTACTGTCAAAATAGGATGCTCCAGCAACAACTGTAATTGGCAGTCCTCCTGCATTACATAGATTTTCATCTTCTTCTCCAATAAATGGAGACGGGCCTGCACCTAAAATGCCATTTTCAGCATGAAACATAACACGTATATTTTTAGAAATATGATTAGCAACTAATGTCGGTATACCAATTCCAAGGTTAACAATCATACCATTTTTCACTTCTTTTGCCGCTCGTTTTGCAATTATATCTCGTGTACTTGTTCCCACGCCCACTTCCAGTTCACCCCTTCGCTCTGGACGATAATATCAATAAATGCCCCAGGTGTTACAATTTCCTCAGCGTCTAATGCACCCTTTGGAACGATTTCTTCCGCTTCCACAATCGTTACATCTCCTGCCATGGCAACTAATGGACTTGTATTTCGTGCACTTTTATCAAATATTAAATTACCATACTCATCCGCTTTTTTTGCGTATATAATCGCTACATCAGCTACAAGCGGTCTTTCAATTAACCATATTTTCCCGTCCAATTCTATTTTTTCTTTATTGTCAGCAACAAGACCATCTACACCAACGTCAGTTAAAATACCACCTAGACCAGCTCCCCCCGCTCGAATTCGTTCTACTAGCGTTCCTTGTGGTGAAAACTCAATGTCCAATGTTTTATCATTCATTTGTTTCCCTGCATTCGGATTAGATCCTATATGGCTTGCAATTAATTTCTTTACTCTTTTTGCGGTAATAAGTTGACCAATACCGACGTGTGGAAATCCAGCATCATTTCCAATTAACGTTAAGTCTTTAATGCCATGACCTAAAATCTCTTTAATTAATGTTGGAGGGTTGCCGATCCCACCAAATCCACCGAACATGAGCGAAGAGCCATTTTTTATATAACGCATTGCTTCGTTGATTGTCTTCACTTTCGTCATGGAAAAACCTCCTTAATAACGATTCGCTCTAATATTTCAAGACTGCGTGAAAACCTATCAATAAGCTCATCTATTTCGGGCCTTGTAATTGTGAGAGGAGGAGATATTATAATTGCATCTCCAGTCATTCCATCTACACCGGCATTAGCTGGATAAACAATTAAATTTTGTGCAAAATTTGCTTCGATAACCTTTTGAACAAAATTACATTTTCGCGAGAAGGTTTCTTTCGTTTCTTTATTTGCTACAAACTCAATGCCAAGAAACAAACCTTTCCCGCGGACATCGCCAATTATGGCACTGTTTTTCGCAACTTCTTTTAATTTCTGCTTTAAATAGCACCCATTTTTCAATGCCCTTTCTACAAGGTTGTTTTTTTCAATATAACGAATGACTGCTAAAGCTGTTGCAGCCGACTGTGGATTGGCACTTAACGTATGCCCACTCATAATTAACTTTGACCCATTTAATATAGGTTCCATCACCTTTTCACTAATTACCGCTGCTCCAATCGGGGTATAACCTGCACTCATCCCTTTGCCAGTTGCCATAATGTCTGGAACAACTCCAAAATGCTCCATAGCAAACATTTTCCCTGTCCTACCAAGGCCAGTCATTACTTCATCAGCAATAAATAAAACATTGTACTTATCACAAACTTCTTTAATTTTCTTAAAGTAATTTTTTGACGGTGTTAATGCTCCTCCCGCTGCCCCTACAATTGGCTCTGCAATAAATGCAGCGATATATTCACTACCAATTCGTAAAATTTCCTTCTCTAATTCTTCCGCATATTTTTGATCACACTGTTCGAAATCTTTTTCATTTGCTTCGCGATAATAGTAAGGTGCAGAAACAGACGGGTATTTTTTTAAAATTGACTCAAAATTTTTCCGTCTGCCAATATGTCCGGACATCGATAATGCTCCCATCGTAATACCGTGATAACTCATCCAACGGGAAATGATTTTATTTTTTGTTTTCATTCCTTTTTCTTGCCAATATTGGATAGCAATCTTCATTGCGGTTTCAGTTGCTTCCGACCCACTATTTACAAAAAATGACCAGTTTAAATCACCAGGAGATATATCACTCATCTTTTTTGCCAACTGTTCTGCTGGATGTGTCGTAAATTGTGAACGATAAACAAATGACACTTTATGTGCTTGTTTATTCATTGCTTCAATAATCTCCTTTACACCATGACCAATGCTTGCTGTTACAGCCCCAGATGAACCGTCCATATACTCGTTCCCTTGGTCATCATATAAATAAATTCCTTTCCCTTGCGTGATTAATGGATATTGATGATTTAAAATTGGTTTTATTAAATAGGTCCTTGTCATTTGACCACCTCATAAAAGTAAAACCCTTCAATAGTAAGCGCTTACTAAAACGCTCTGTATTTCTAAAAGAAATTCTGTATAATAATATAATAACGGAGGCATAATCCACTATCTATTCGACTATCGATTGAAAATTGAGTTGTTTTATTGTACACCGTGTACAATTAGATTGGGGGGATTTTTATCGCTATTCGTATGAAAGATGCTCTTAAACTGCCGGTAATGAAAAACACAAAATTAATAGCTGGTAAAAAGGGGATTGATAGACCGATAAAATGGGTAACAATTGTAGAAATTTTAGAAGATATTGACCGTGTTCAAGATGGTGAATTTTTAATTACAACTGGTTTTAATTTAATGAAAGACAACGAGGTAATGGAAGTCTTTCATAATTTATTTCGATTAAGACCGTTATCAGGTGTGGCAATCTATACGAGTTTTTATATGAAAAAAATTCCTGATAGCCTTATTGAACTTGCTGACAAACATAATTTACCATTAATTGAAATTCCGATAGATATTAATTTTTCAGAAATTACAAAAGCAATTTTAGAACAAATTGTAAATAGACAAACACGTTTGTTAGAGCAATCAGATAAAATACACCGTGAACTTAGTACTCTCATTTTAAATGATCAAAGTTTAACAGAAGTTACAAAACGGTTAGCACAATTAACCGATTCAAAAATTTATATTTTCAATGAGTTTTATCAAGTTCGATATTCTAATATTGAATTTCTCCAAAATGCAACCAATTCTTCACAAACAACCTTTACAATTGACCAAGAAACGATTGATCTATCCAATTATTTACTTCGTAGTTTAGAAAAAGAATCTAAAGAACATATTACAGTTAAAAAAGTAACGTTTACAATATATCCAATCATTGCAAAGCAATTTTGTTTTGGCTGGATTGTTATGGTAAAACGATTAGAAGAATGGCAGGAGCTAGATGATATAGCTATCGAACGAGCTACCTCTATTTATGCGATGGAATTTTTAAAAAAACAAGCTGTGGAAGAAACAAAGTTGCGTATCCAAAGTAACCTATTAGAAGATATTTTTAGTCGAAATTATGTAAATGAACAGCTTATTATTGATCAAGGTTTAAAACTTAACTATAACTTCACTCTTATGCAAAGTGTCTTTCATTTCACTTTCAAACAAAATAAAAAAATCGACATCCACCTTGTTGATCGACTTTATCACATGACAGAACAAATTCTAATTCAAAAAAACAAACCGCATATTATACAAACAAAATTGCATTCAATAATTCTTTTAACAAATGTAAATGGAGAAACCAAAGAGGAACAGCAATATTATGCCCTCCAATTGGCTTCTGAAATTCGAAGTGAGTGGGATTATTTTTTTCCGGATAATAAATTAGTGATTGGTATTGGAAAATCATATAACAATGTGAAAGAATTAGGAAAAAGTGCACAGGAAGCTCAAGATGCTGTACAGTTAATTGATTTAATCAGTATGAAAGATAGTATCGCCCACTATCAAGAGTTTGGTATATACGACTTGCTCCTTAACATGAAGCGACTCGGAATTAAACTCTCTACTATTTACTCAGAAAACATTAACAGACTTCAGGCGGAATCAGGGAAAGAAATTGATTTAATAGAAACAATTGAAATTTATTTTAAAAATAATCAAAGTATTCAACAAACCGCAAAAGAACTATTTATCCATCGCCATACATTAAGGTATAGACTCGATCAAGTAGAACAACGGACAGGATTAAATTTAAAATCAACCGACGACCTATTAAAATTACAATTAGGTTTGATGGCATACAAATTAGATAAAGTACTTGGGCAAAAATTTAAATAGGTACTTTACTCATCATAAAAGTATAAATTTAATGAAGAAATTGAACGTTTTTACGTTATTTACTTTATGAGTAATTTTCGAAACCTTTTATACTATTTTCCTTTGAACGAGTATCCCATTTTCTAAATATAAAATGCGATAATAAAATTTATGAACTATTGCCTTATCATTTGTAGTAACAACAATCGTCTGCCTATCTTTTTCAATTCGCTTTAACACTGACCATATTTCTTTCGATTCTTCTGTAGGAATATTTGCAGTCGGTTCATCAAATAAAATTAGTTTTGGATTCATTACTAACGCACGTGCTATAGCGATTCTTTGTTTTTCACCGCTAGACAATTTCTCGGGATAGATGTAAGTCTTATCCTCAAGTCCAACTTTTTTCAATAATGTCATGCCTTTTGCAAATGCCTTTTCTTGCGACATTCGTTGTAAAATGATCGGAGCTTCAATAATATTTTCCATTACTGTTTTATGTGGAAATAAATTAGTATGTTGTAATACAATTCCTATATTTTTACGAACATTGTTGTTGTCAAAGTCTTCTTGATGGATTTTCTTTCCGTCAAACCAGATTTGCCCTTCATCTATCGATTCTGAAAAATTTAAACAACGAATCAATGTACTTTTCCCAGATTTTGCTTCACCTTGAATCACTACTGCCTCTCCCCTGTTAACTTCAAGGTCAATTCCTTTAAGCACGTGTAGATTGTTATAATATTTATGTAAGTTTTTTACTTTTATCATGCCTCATCCTCCCGAGTCGGGTATTTTATTTCTTTTATATTATCAATGATGGGAGGAACTTTCATTATCCAAATACAATAATGTAACTGAACTTTTTATACGTGATGTATAAGTTAACTTTGTTTATAGGCTTTTGATTTCGTGTATGGATTTACAAAGCAAACTTTTCGCATTTCCTACTGTAAAGACGGATTCGAAAACGATTGCTAGTTTTGGTGACTAAGCACGGTACATAAGACAAATTATGTTCATATCGTTGAAGGTACTCTTGCATTATTACAAAAAGTAGCCTTCAATATTGTCTGCCCTAATAGTCACGGATGAGAACTGAGAATCCCAAAATGTTTTAAGACCTGTTAAAAATTTTTCCTCACACATATAATGAATCACTAGCTTAAAAAATAAAGCTCTTTGTATCTATTGTATATTTTTCTAGCACTTCCTCATTTAACTCATAACCAATACCTGGTTTATCCGGTACTTGAATTGTTCCATTTTGCACGATAACTTCAGGCTTCACAATGTCTTCATGCCAATAATTTGCTGAACCGGCTGTATCTCCTGGCAATGTAAATTGGGGCAGACTTGTAAGTGCAATATTATGGGCCCTTCCAACCCCTGACTCTAACATCCCGCCACACCATACAGCGATATTGTTTGCTTGACAATAATCGTGAATTCGCTTAGATTCTGAAAGCCCGCCAACACGTCCAATTTTTATATTAATAATTTTACAACTACCCAACGCTATTGCTTTCCTTGCGTCATCAAATGAATGAATACTTTCATCTAAACAAATTGGTGTTTCAATAACTTTTTGTAATTTAGCATGATCAACAATATCGTCATGTGCTAAAGGTTGTTCAATCATCATTAAACGGTACTCATCGAACTTTCTTAAATGTTCCAAATCCTTCAATGTATATGCTGAATTTGCATCTACCATTAAAGGAATGTCAGGATAATGCTGACGCACTTCTTTTAAAACATTGACATCCCATCCAGGCTTTACTTTTATTTTTATTCGTTTATATCCATCTGTTAATGCCTGTTCAATTACATTTAATAATTCGTCTATAGAAGTTTTAATTCCAATACTAATTCCGACATCGATTGTTTTTTGTGTCCCACCAAGTGCTTGAGCAAGAGATATGTTTTTCCGTTTTGCATATAAATCCCAAATTGCTCCTTCTAATGCCGATTTAGCCATATTATTTCTTCGGATGGAACCAAAAAGTTTATTTACATCTTTTGGATGGGTAAGGTTGTTATCTTTCAAAATATTTATTAAAAAGTCTGTCATAATATGTTCATTTGTTTGGACGGTTTCTTCCGTATACCATGGTTCTTTAAAGGCAACAGATTCTCCATACCCATAATTACCCTCACCATCAGCGACTTCTGTAATAAAAAACTCTCTATCATTCATTGAGCCGAAGCTTGTTGAAAATGGATTTCTTAACTGCATTTTTAATTTCCTTAAATTTATTTTTTTAATTGGAATAGTCACATTTTTTCCTCCTGTTATTCTAAATGCTTAACTAATATAAAATGTATTTTTGATTTATATTTTGAATTATTAAGGATAATACCTCATTGGTTTTAATTCTGCTAAATTAACTATATCAATGTCTGAAAGATTTTTCATGGTTATCTAGTTTTTGATTTTTTATAAAGTCGTTTAGATATAATCCTCTCTATATTCCTCCAAACTTTATATAATCAAATCAACCTTTAAAATCAAACTCCCGTATGCAATAATAGAATAAACTAAGAAAATAAGACGAGGGATACATACATGTGGGAAAAAATAATGGAAGTAGACTCTACAAAAATGACAGACTATGTAATTTTAGTATGTATTTTTCTTGCTGTAGTTGGGGGAATTACTACAAGACAAATTTTCTTTGTTATAGGCTTTCTTTTTGTCCTTTATCTTTTTTTAAATCTATGGTATGAAAAGGTAATGGGAGAAAAGCTTATTCTTAAAAACACAAAACAAACGATAAGGCTATTTCCGGGGGATAAAGAAACATTATTTTTTCATTTTCAAAATGATTCCATATTTCCATTTGTAAACGGGAAATTCCGCTTCCAAACAGGAAATGCGATTATTACTCCGGAAATTTCCGAACAACATCATGACCAATTTGAGCTTCCACTTGCCCTTTTTAGTAAAGGTAAGACAACTCTTGCTGTAAATGTTCATGCTAAAAACAGAGGTGTCGCAAAAATTAGTAATATTATTTTTCAATATCCTCATTTATTTAAATTTCATTCTATCACACTCTCCTATATTCCATTTTTTCATAAGGAAATCATTGTCTATCCACAGCCAAAAAAGATTGATGGGCTATATAAGTTCTTTCAAATTGCACCTGGTTTACAGCAAATGAGAATTTCACCTTTTGAAAATATTGAAAACCGAATCGGCACGAGAAATTATCAATATGGTGACCCATTTAAACATATTAATTGGAAAGCCTCCGCTAAAGCCCAAAGCCTCCAGACGAATACATTTGAAAGGGTGGTAGACAAATCTTTAATTATTATCGTCAATTTACAAGCAAAGGAAAATAGAAATTTTCCCATTTCAAGTGAAATGTTAGAAAGGAATCTGTCTTACACTGCTTATCTAGCCCAATTTGCAATAAATCAGGGGTATCCTTATGAGCTTTTTATAAATATGAAAAACCCTGGTAGCATACCATATATACATTTGCCCGAAGGGGAAGGTAATGCACATTATATGCATACATTGGAGATGTTAGCTAGGGTACATCAATATCCTATGATCATCCCCATTACAGAAATGATTTACCGAATTGGTCAAGATTTTAAACAGTCAAAAACAATCATTATTGTTGGAGAGATTTTAACTGAAATGAATATGATTATAGGAGGATGGCGGTCAAATCATCAAATTTTACAAATAAAAGAAGTTAATGAGACTGCCACCATTATCCCCTTGAAAGGAAAGGGGCTGAAACAATTTGCACCATAAAAAGAAAGTAATGAAAATTAGTTACCATTTTCTCGGAGAAGGAATAATTTTATTCTTAATCGTATTACCAATATTTAAGTATGCGTATTATTGGGTTCCTTATTGGACTTATTTCATTAGTTTAATTTTTATCACCTTAGCATTCACCTTATTTGCGTTATTTACGACTCGGTATATTTGGTATGTGATTACTGCTCCTATTTTATTTCTTATATATACTTATTTACTTGAGTTCCCAATGTTATTAAGTGCGATTATTGCTCTTATATTAACATGGCGCTATGTTTCTTTGCGGCAAATATATGATTTGGAAAATGAAAGATTATATTTACATTGGACTACTTTTTTAGTCCTTATATCCATCTTATTTTTTAAAGAAAATATAACGATTATTTTTTTAATCATCCAATTTTTCATTTTAATAGCCGGATATTTAATCAATCATACATTATTAATGGAACAGGATAAACAGAAACAATTTTCCTTTCATATTGGAAAATTACTTGTATTTATTTCCTTCTTTGTAGGTGTATGCTTAATTTTATTGCAACTATTCGGTATACCGACTCTTTTTATACTGTGGGACGTCGTTATTGTCAGTCTTTGGAACGGGTTAACAATTATTATGGCTTATGTTGGTTCCATTATCATGTATGGAATTGAATATATATTAAAATTGTTACCTGATTATGGTAATGAAGTAGTGGAAGTCAGTTCTGCTGAATTTGGTGAAGAAAATGAGGATCTATTTGATTTCTCAGCAGTTGAATCCAACCAGCCTTATTTAAGTTGGCTCTTCGCCGCCTTCATATTAGGGTTTATTTTATATAGGGTATTAAAAGTAATTAGAAAAAAATTTAATCATGAGCAGATGGAAGAATCCCAAGTAGTTACTTATCATCCGATAAAGAATACGGAAATTAAAGAATCGCTGTTTAAACGTTTGACCAATCGATTTTCTAGCCAACCAAAAGACCCAGTACGTAAAGCCATTTACCAGTTTGAAAGAAAAACAGAAAAACTACAACAAGGAAGAAAGCCGTATGAAACGTTGCAAGAGTGGTTTCAACGAATTGATTTAGAAGCAGATATTTATACATATGAAAAGGTTCGATACGGTGGGGGCCAGTCTGAGGGAACAGATGTACAAAAGTTAACAAAACAACTGAATGATTGGTTTGAAAAATAGTTACAAGGAGGATATTTATGGAAACAATTAAACGAGCGGAAAAAAGTTTAAATAGAGTGATTTTTGGAAAAGAAGATATAATCAGGCTTCTCTTTATTGCATTATTAGCAGGTGGCCATGTATTACTAGAAAGTGTACCAGGTACCGGAAAAACAAAATTAGCTAAAAGCTTCGCTAAAATTATGAATGGTAAATTTAGGCGTGTTCAATTTACCCCTGATGTGCTACCAAGCGATGTATCTGGTATACGCTTTTTTAATCCTAAAACACAAGATTTTGAGCTGCGGATTGGTCCAATTATGACTAATATATTTTTGGCGGATGAAATTAATCGAGCCACTCCAAAAACACAATCTAGTTTATTGGAAGTAATGGAAGAATATCAAACAACAATTGATGGTGAGACGGTTGAATTAGAGGGACCTTTTATGGTTATCGCCACACAAAACCCAGTTGAAAGTAATTATGGAACATTTCCACTTCCGGAGGCACAATTAGATCGTTTTTTATTTCAAATTGATCTAGGATATCCTGATCCAATAGAAGAAAAACAAATTTTAACAACGTATCGGACGAAAGATCCTTATAATGATCTGATAGATATTCTCAATTTGCCGGATATTGTTACAATGCAAGAAGAGCTCAAACAGGTCATGGTCTCTGATGTTGTTTCCGATTATCTATTGGAACTTGTTCACCAATCACGAAGTCATCCTGATGTAGAACTTGGTATTAGCCCTAGGGGAATGTTAGGATGTATGCGTGCTGCTCAAGCAAAGGCTTTTTTAGAAGAACGTAATTTTGTAAGCCCGGAAGATATAAAGTTCTTAGTTCCTTATATATTTAGTCATCGACTCATACTAACGATGGATGCCTCCATCAAAAAGTCTAGACAACAAATTGTTATTGAAATTTTGGAGCAAGTACCTGTTCCGGTGGAAGTAAAAGTAAATTGAAAATTGATGGGAAGAGGAAATCCTTGTAACCACCTTTTTTGCAAGCATCTTCTATTGGTCTTCCGAGCCGTCAATGAATTTAGGAATAACATCGCGATATAAAATAATTCCTTTAAACTTTTTCAAATGGGAATAGGCATTTAAACATCAGAATAAATATGTACATTTTTCCTTTCAGAAATAACAGTATTTTTTAGTCATAATTTAATATTTATATTCAGGAGAGACATATGTAGTTATAAGATTCTTCTTTCACTTTTCCAATTTTCTATTCTTGTTTGGTCTTCGAAAATTTGCATCGTGTCGTTTTTGAAGACAATTTACATAGGCTTAAGAAAGACATCTATCGTAATGTTTTGGTCTATCGACATTATGGTTTTTTCCAAAAACCTAGTTAATCCCTTTTCCTTTAGCTACTTATTTTATTACCATTCACAAAAAATACTCTTTAACAAAACTCTCCTTTAACTAAAAATTCTAATCATACAATTTATAAAAAATATAAGTTAGGGAAGTACTAATGGAAAATAAATTTAGAGGGAAGCTTACTCCATGAGTCGAAGTAAAAATAGAAAACGAAAAAAACATAAATTTCATAAAAGTGATGTTACGATAATAGACACTGGTATCGCAAAAAAGGCTGTCATAGCAACAGCAATGGGTAATGCAATGGAATGGTTTGATTTTGGAATTTATTCTTATTTAGTCGTAATTCTTGGGAAAGTTTTTTATTCAGGTGTTAGTGATTCTGCCCAGTTAATCTTTAGCTTTGGAACTTTTGCAGTCGCCTTTCTTGTTCGCCCAATTGGTGGCATGTTTTTTGGAATGTTAGGGGATCGATTAGGTAGAAAAACAATTTTAGCTGCTACCCTAATCATAATGGCAGTTGCAACTTTCAGTATTGGACTCATTCCCAGTTTTGCTACCATTGGAATTACTGCTCCAATTTTATTACTAATCGCCAGATTAGTACAAGGATTCTCCACCGGTGGAGAATATGCTGGCGCGATGACTTTTATTGCAGAATCTACACCAGATAAAAAACGTGGAGTAATGGCAAGTGGATTAGAAGTAGGTACGTTAGCTGGATATATTGGTGGTGCCGGATTAGTTACAATTCTCACCTTTATTTTAGGTTCAGAAACAATGCTAAATTGGGGATGGAGAGTACCTTTTCTAATCGCTGGTCCCATTGGAATTATAGGACTATACTTAAGAAATCATCTTGAGGAATCACCTGCTTTTGCAGCTATGGAAGAAAAAAAAGAGGAATCGGATCAAACAAGACCTCATGTTTCAATGAAAGAACTGTTTTTATACCACCGGCGTTCCATATTAATGTGTTTAGTTCTAGTTTTCTTCTATAATGTAATTGATTATACAGTCCTTACCTACATGCCTTCACATTTAACGGCTGTATTAGGTTATGGAGAAACTAAAGGACTCCTTTTAATATTAATTGTTATGTTTATAATGATACCAATTGTTGTGACGATAGGATTTTTAGCCGATCGGGTCGGAAATAAGCGGATTATTCAAGCAAGTTTACTCGGGGTCATATTATTAGCCATCCCTTCATTTTTACTTATTGGAAGTGGCAATAACTGGACCGTATTTTTCGGATTAATGATTTTAGGAATACTTTTAGCCGCAATAAAAGGAACAATGAGTTCTCAACTACCTTCTTTATTTTTTACCGAAGTTAGGTATGGTGGTTTAGCCGTTACTTATAATATATCAGCATCACTCTTTGGAGGTACAGCCCCTCTCTTGATATCGTGGTTAATCGCAATAACAGGAAGTAGACTCATGCCGGCATATTACGTTATATTTGCCTCATTAATCGGTATAATAGTTGTTACCTTATTTCTAAAAAATACATCTGGAAAACCTCTACGCGGGTCCCCTCCAGCTGTTTCTGAAAAACATGAAATTGAAGAAGTTGTCGAGGATACAAATAATGAACTTTGGTGGGGGAAAGAAAAAAATAAGCTTGACGAAAGAAAAGAAGATGATAGGGAGTCTTAAAATAACGGCGGATGAATAAAACATACCAACCTTATCTCTTACATTATTCTATAAAATGAATAGTGAGAAGAAAAAACAAATTTACAATGAATTATGAAAGTATATAACATTAAATTTTAATTTTAATCTTTCTGGATTTATACGTTTTAAAATGGACAACATACGATATTTAACGCAACGTCTATTTTCTGGTTACCACTAACAAAAGCGCTCATAAAATCCATTTTTTCGCGCAGACTCCCTTAACTACGGCACTGATAGCGTAAATCACAACTTAACTCAATGGTTTTGTGTAGTTACTAAATTATTCAGAGTTGGAAGGCTCTCTTTTTAAGTTAAATCTCTTCTCAATCAAAGTTTGTTACTAATGCAATGCATTTATTGTAAGGTCACCTATACCCTAATCAATCGTTTAATCTAAACAATTGGTTTTTCGCTAAAAGGAATCGTTCGATTATTTTCTTGTTCTGGTTTGATGAATTTATACTGCAGCCATAGAAAAGTAAACCCCAATAAAGAAAGAAATATATCAGTGTAAAAAATAACTCCTGCATTACCTGGTGAGAAATTGCTTACCGTTATCATCACGTATATATGCCCTCCAGCCGCACCGAGTAAAAAGAAGGAAGGTCCAACAACGGCCCCGATACGCAATCCGAAGCTACCTCGAAATACTAAAAAGCCGACAAAAGCAAAACCGAGACTGGCAAATGCAACTTCCGTCTGGAACGGGCTTACTTCCCATTCAATAAAAGCAGCCGCCATTTCTGGGAAAAGGATTTTAATAAAAAAGTTATAAAGGAAACTAAAACCGATAGAGAACAATAAAAAGTAAGAAAACAGGACTTCTACTAACGAACTAATCTTTAACGGTTTCTCCGCACGTAACAGTACAATACCTGACACAATAAACCCAAGGACAAGAAACGTCAATGTGAAATTTGAAAGTAAAAAAGTAATAAGCTTTTCAATCATAAAATACACCTCCATTTCATCAATTAATTTAGCTTTTAAACTCCCTATAACTAACCAAAGGCCAATGCCGTATTGATAAACATATCAATTACTACAACACCCAAAAATCCATTTCAACTTTATCGATTGTTAAATTTCTAAATTATTAGTATATTTAGAATATAATAAAATCCCACTTTTACCCAGCACTAATTCCAGATATATTAATTACTAATATATCTGGTAAAGTGTTTATTTTTAAATTATTGTTGTACTATATATCCAACATTATTATCTAATAAAATTAGGAAATAATACTTTTTTCATTATCTTTGGTAGTTTCAATTTACTCCTGAAAATTCCTTTCCGCTCGCTGTTCTGCCATACATATGAAGTTTGTGACTATTAATATAAATTGAACATACATTCCTTTATAAATGTGTAACTTTTATTTTTACATTATTCTACTCGAATGATAATTTTTCCGATATTTTCGTTATTTTCCATACGTTCATGTGCCTGTGAAATTTCTTCAAATGTAAATACACTGTCTACAATAGGGATAACTTTTTCATCTTTAAAAAGTTGTAATGTATTCGATATAAATTCCTTTGTGAGATCGGCTTTATATTGGTCACTTCTAGGAGTAAGCAGTGTACCCGTTAGTTGAATCCGTTTGGACATTAATTCCCACATATTTAATTTCTCTATCTTTGCTCCACCAAGTAAACCTATTAATACCCATCGCCCATCGACTGATATACTATTCAGATTTTGTTGCCAAAATGAAGCCCCAACAAAATCAAGAATCACATTTACACCAAGTCCATTAGTTGCTTTTAAAACTTCCTCATCGAAATTTTGTTCCTTATAATTTATACAAAAGTCTGCTCCTAAAGTTTTTGCGAAATCAAGTTTTTCCTGTGTGCCTGCAGTTGTCAATATCTTTGCATTACTAATTTGCTTTGCCAACTGAATGGCTGCTGTACCAACACCGCTTCCAGCAGCATGAATCAACACTGTTTCATTTTCAGCTAATCTTCCATGCCAGTATAATGTTTGATAAGCTGTCAAAAATACTTCTGGAATAGCGGCTGCTTGTTCAAATGATAAATTGCCAGGCATTACTATCGCCCGATCAGCAGGCATTACAGCATATTCTGCATACCCTCCACCGTTTACAAGACCCATAACACGCATGCCAGGTTCTAAATTCGTGTTCACACCTGCTTGTTCAACTATTCCAGCTACTTCTACACCTAATATTGGATTATCCAAATAGCCAGAACTACTTTGACGATTAATGATATCAGTCCTATTAATTGCAGCTGCCTTTACCTTTATAAGTATTTCATCATTAATAGGTTCAGGTTTTGGTAATTTTGTGATAACTAATTGATCAGCGCCACCTGGTTGTTTAACGATAATTGCTTTCATTTTTTTGCCTCCAAGAGTATTCATCTGCTCACTATACCACTGTATATTAACATTCATCCATGTTCAAACTTTATGAAATATATAAAAACGAACCAAAAAACTATTTATGTTTGTTCGTTATAATTTATGTATCACTAATTCTTTTTTCCGACGTTACAATTGTTTCTTCACGCGGTTTGAATGTGATAACCTATTTATTCATAAGCAAAAAGATAACCGAATCCGCGAACGGTTTTAATATACTTTGGATTGGCAGGGTCTTCCTCTAACTTTCGGCGAAGATTGCTAATATGGACCTTTACTGTTTGAATATCCCCAATCGAATCAAACCCCCACACCCGATCATACAACTGTTCAGAGCTCCAGATTTGATTTGGATGTTTTGCAAGCAGAATTAGTAGTTGTAATTCTTTTGCAGACAATGTAACTGGCTTGCTGTTAAGGTAACATTTGTAATTATCAAGATGGATTTCCAACTTATCATAAGTAAGGATATTTGTTATATCGCGCGTTTGATCAGCTGTTTGATAACGGCGGAGATTCGCTCTAATTCTCGCTTCGAGTTCAGAATAATCAAATGGTTTTGTAATATAATCATCCCCACCTAATTCAA
>Ga0209487_1000982_pt1 | contig 24727 bp, 22 predicted proteins | sample Poulit2012_FD_187524 | JGI IMG/M metagenome (GOLD analysis project Ga0209487, IMG submission 187524) | Agricultural soil microbial communities from Georgia to study Nitrogen management - Poultry litter 2012 (SPAdes) (version 2) | ecosystem: Environmental > Terrestrial > Soil > Agricultural land...
GAACTTGTTGTAGGCATCTAAAGCTTGGCCAATTGGAACTGTATCTGTCTTTTCAAGCAGTTCTTGTAAATTGGCTGGACGTCCCGGAAGTCTTTGATAAACATGCCTCCTGCGATAATAATGATAAACAAGGTAGCAAACTAATATGAAAAGGCTCATAAAAATGCCATAAAACAAAATGGGATAATCACGAAATCCGCTTAGGAAAATGATGAGGCTAAACAACATAACTTGAAAGATATAAATGACAATGAGTCCGACATGTTCCTTTACGAATAACTTCATGATTGGTTTTCTTTCCACGTCACGTTTAATCTATAGCCTGAACCTCTGACCGTTTCCACCGCTCCATTAATCCCCAGCTCCTGAAGCTTTTTTCGTACTCTTGACATATTGACATTAAGCGTGTTTTCGTCAACAAACGTCTGGTCATCCCATAATTTTTCCAGTAAGTCTTCTCTGCCTGCCACCCTTGGATGACGATCCATGAGAAGCTCTAATATGTTTGATTCATTTTTAGTAAGCGTAACGATTGTATCGTCGTAATGTAATTCATGACGCTCGGGATATAATTTTAAGCAGTCCAATTCCAATACTCTCTCTTGTTGGCTTCCTGCGTATTCTCCATAAGCGCGGCGCAATTGGCTGCGAATTTTTGCCATGACAATATCAGGTGAGAAAGGCTTAGTAATATAATCATCGCCCCCGTTTTCAAGTGCCATGACTTGATCCATCTCACCTGTTCTTGCAGAAATAAAAATAACTGGGCAAATGGATTCCGTACGTATTTGGCGGCACCAATAGAATCCATCGAAAAACGGCAAATTAATATCCAGCAGCACGAGGTCTGGTTTATGCTGCTGAAATAATTCCATTATATTATCGAACCGATCAATCGCAACCACCTGATAATTATACTTTTTAATATAAGACTTTAAATAGGCAGCAATATTAGGATCATCTTCAACAATCATTATTTTTTTCATTTTTAATCTCCTTACTTTAAAATCTTACCGACCTTACTATTGGCAAGAGCAAATTTCTTTTATGATAACATATTTCGCCTTTGAAATTTGACTGGTGAATGCTGCCATTAAGAAGTCAGATTCAATAATTTGGCAGGCGACATTGGATGTTTTCGTTTTTCACATATTTATGCAAGATGGAGTCGGATCTAATCCGATATTACAGAATCTGTCGAATTAATATCCAATAACTCAAGAAGCCTCTGCTCACACTAAGGCTTCTTTTTGTTTCTTGATTGTTTCTTCTAGACAATTTATTGCCGATGAACAGCGATCACACCTGCAAATAGGAAATTTTATCAGCGATCGTACTCTGCAGCGATTGCCTCCGCTTTTGTTGCGTGAACTGTGCCAAACTGATGTTCCGGCGGGGCATAAATCGTATAAAGGTTTAAAGGGTTATTGCCTGTATTAATCAGATTATGCCATGTGCCTGCGGGAACCATGATGGCACTATCTTCATATACATTACGTTGAAAGTTAAGATTACTTTCCGATTCTCCCATTTGGACAACGCCCTGCCCTTCTTCAATTCGCAAAAACTGATCTACTTCATGGTGTATTTCCAAACCGATATCTCCGCCGGGTTGAATGCACATCAAAGTCACCTGCAAATGGTTTCCCGTCCATAAAGCCGTACGGAATGTATTGTTTTGTTCCGCTGCCTCTTCAATATTCACAACAAAAGGCTGTCTGCCATAATCTTTTAAGTCAACTCTGGCTGTTGTTCTCCAATCATTGTATCTTTCAGGATAGGCTGTCACTAACGAAAAAGATTGGCACGCAGGACAGTAGCGATAGTTAGGGTAAGCATGATAAGGATATGGACAGGTAGTATAAAAATAATACATTTCTGGATTCCTCCTCAAGTGTTATCATCTTAGAATATGCACAGCGAACGGAAATTGTAACAAGTGACTAATTCCGACTACTATGTGTTAGTTCGTAAGCCAGAGTTTTAATTAAAATATTAACTTATCAACTAGTAAAGCAATAATCATCAATGCATTGATCTCTTTAATCAACCATAAATGAAGCATCATTTTTGAATTCACTCTGCTCTTGGCGTAAACTTAAATTGGGTAGGCGTACATACCATACTCTATCACGATTATTACTCAAAGGAGGACAATGAAATTGGATTGGAAGGAAATTACAACAACCGAGGAATGGGATGACATTTTAAATAAATCAACCGATAAAGATCAAGTCATTCTCAAGCACAGTACTACGTGTCCAGTCAGTACAAATGCTTTAGATGAATATAATGCATATTTAAAAGAACATCCTAACGAAAACATAGATTATACATTAGTAAAGGTGAGAGAATCTCGTCCTGTTTCGAATAAAATTGAGGCAGATTTAGGAGTTAAACACGAATCCCCACAAATCATTTATATTAAAGATCAAAAGAAATATTGGTCTGCTACACATTGGTCCGTGACAAAGGCTCATATGCAAGCGGTCATTGATTAAAATAGCAATCTAAAGATGAACTCTCGCTTTTCAACACATCCGAAATCTGATTATATTGAATATCAGAAATATCGTTTCCCATGGGGAATGTAATATTAACTGTGTAAGTAAGAATACGTACGGTTCTTACTTACTCAGTTTTTTTATTTGGTAAAATAAGAATTGTTTATTCCTGTTACCTTTTTGTTATTTTTTCATAAAAAAACGAGGTCTGCCCTCCGGCAAACCCCGTCATATCAAGCATTATTTAATTAAGCTTACATCATGCCCGGCGTGTTGTGAGCCGTTTTTTTATGGTGTGTTAGATTGTGAATTAGCTTAAAAACAATGGTTTTAGATGGTTATATGGTATGGAAATTACGTGTGCTTGCGTAGCTTTGTTTATTTATGTTACTTTTTTGTTACCTTTTTATGAATACCAATATAACATTTGATCACCATATATCAACTAAATTACATCACCTAAAACTATACCAACATCAGGAAACATTACTTTGATTTAAATTGCTCTTTAGCAGGAAGTGCCAATTCGGGGATATAATTCGCTTCAAAAGTAATAAATCCATTATTAATTTCTAGTATAATCTTTCCATCATCTAAACTATTATCAATCATCACTAGGGTATCAACAATATGAGCATATCGATATAATTGATCAAAGGATGTTTTACTTCTTCTTAAAATATCTTCAATCGGAATATCATGGCCACCATTTTTCACTCTCATGGCTACACGATTAATATTTGGGGTTACATCATCTAGGGCCACATAAAACATTGTAATTTTATAGCCTTGTTCTTTTTGTCTAATAGCATTACCACCCGCAAGTATTTAAGTTCCCTTTATGCAGTTGCTTTTAACTGTTGAACATACATTTTCTCGTACTGCAACGATGACATGTAGTTAATAGCCGATGATATGGCGATCGAATGAACGGGATTCATCTAAGTTAGCTTCGTGATGCCAGGTAGTGATTGGTGGGAGAGGGTATTATTTTAGGAAGGAAGCCAATAACTTTCTTTTTTTCAGTTTCTTAGAGGACTTTTTTAATTACTAAATGCGAACTGCCCCCGATACAACTGATGTATCAGATTCTCAAAACATCTTTTTTATTGCACATTTGATGTAAACTGTGACGTAAGTGCTAGGTTGTTTTCCGACCCGGACGGTTACTTTCCGCGGGATGTGAAGAATTTGATTCAAAGGGAATGAATAAAAAATCAATCGTACTTATAATAAACAAATAAACACAAGCATATTGATTGATTCTTGAACAATATTGTATTTACATTGTCTAGTATGTTGACTATATTTATATAAAATAGAGAGGATTATTTTATGATGAATAGGTTTAATAGAAAACCAATTATTATATTACTTTTGTCTGGTGGTTTCATATCAATATTAAATCAAACATTAATGATAACAGCCATTCCACCGATTATGAAGGAAATGGGAGTTAGCGCGAATACTGGACAATGGCTAACGACCATTTTTATGCTTGTTAATGGAATAATGATCCCTATTACTGCATTTTTAATCGAAAGATATACAACAAGACAATTATTTACCACAGCGATGAGTGTGTTTACACTAGGGACATTGTTTGCTGCGTTCGCGTTTGATTTCAATACATTGATTATTGGACGCGTCGTCCAATCGATTGGAGCGGGAATCATGATGCCCTTAATGCAAACGGTATTTTTATTAATGTTCCCTGTTAAAAGTCGCGGGATGGCTATGGGCCTCGTCGGATTGGTTATTTCTTTTGCACCTGCTATTGGCCCGGCTATCTCTGGGTGGATTATTACAACCTATTCTTGGAGAGCAGTGTTTTATATTATATTGCCTATCGGAATTCTAGAGGTTTTAATCGGACTTAAGGTGATGAAAAATGTGACGACATTGACTTATCCGAAACTAGATATCTTGTCTATCATTTTATCTTCCTTTGGTTTCGGCGGTCTACTGTATGGTTTTACCAGTGCTGGAAATAATGGTTGGGGAAGTATCCCGACGATTATTTCTCTTGTTATTGGCGTAATAACCCTTACATTATTTATACTAAGACAACTTCATTTACGGGTGCCAATGCTTGAGTTTCGTGTATTCAAAAACCCTATTTTTACGTTATCTGTTATTCTTCCTATGATTGCATTTTTGGGTTTAATAGGTACTGAAACTTTAATTCCTTTATATATGCAAAACATGCGTGGATTTTCTGCGATGGAATCTGGCATAGCCATTTTACCGGGGGCATTGATCAATGGAATGATGTCACCTATTACTGGAAAAATATTTGATCGATATGGAGCGAAATGGTTATCTATCATTGGATTTATTATTATAACAGTTAGTACATTAGCTTTTACCAATTTAGGGATAGGGACTTCTATGCTAACGATTACGATTTTATATGCTATACGCATGTTCGGCATTTCCATGGTCATGATGCCCGCAACAACGGCTGGATTGAATCAACTCAAAGATAGTTTGATACCACATGGTATAGCGATGGCGAATACACTTCGTCAAGTTGCTGCATCCATTGGTACAGCTGTCCTTATTACAGTTATGACAATTACTACTACAGCATCACAATCTAATCCAAACATCGATGATCCATCAATCCATGGTGTTAATATCGCCTTTATCGTGTTGACAATAATTTCAGCTGCAGGAATTGTGCTCAGTTTCTTTATTGAAAAAAACAGAAATAAGGCGTAAACACAAAACAAATCAACAACTATAATCTATATGAACACGTCATGAAAGAAAAATAAAAGTTTCTGGAAGTTTCATAAAATAGAAGCTGGAAACAGTTCTAAAACAAAAGAACTCCTGGACAATGCCAAAGAAACACGTTGTAGATGAGACCATTAAGACGTATGTAAAATAGATATTTTAGTTAATAATGCCGAAATCCATGCTGATACAGCAATGGAAGATATATCTTTAGACTTGGGGGTGTGAATACCTTTATAAGGAAAGCGTAATATTATTGTAATTGATCAACATATGCAGCATCACGTCTGGCTCGGTGTCTTTATCCTTGACAAGCTACATTAATTAAAACACCCCCTGAAAAAGAACAATCATTGTCGTTTTCAAGGGGGAAGTTATTTACCGGACGATTCCGTTATATACAAGTCCTCCATGGAGGTTAATGATTTTCAATCTGCTTGTGTCTTTAATGTAGATACTTTTGATTTGTGCCTGTCCATGGTCACCTTTTAGAACGATGACACGTTTGTCTGGGTTGTTCTCTACAACTTGTGGGTTAAAGTCATCTACATCAACGTAATTGGCAAGTGTGGAATACTCTGCTAACCCTTCAATCTCAGTTTCTTGTTCTGCTGCTTCACTGTCGCTGTCTCCGTTTTTAGCTACGTCATCATCTGCGTCAACGTCTTCTTCTGTAACACCGAGAATTTGATTGAACACCAATCCTCCATTGAAGTCAATCACTTTTAATCTGTTTGTGTCTTTAACATAGATGCTTTTGAACTGTGGCTGACCGTTGGCGTCTTTTAATAGAATGACGCGTTTGTCATTGTTGTTTTCCACGACCTGAGCGTTAAAGTTATCAGCATCAGCTACATCATCAAGTGTTTCGTATTCAAGGAGATCGTGAATATCTTCTGCGTCGTTTTGAACTTTTTGGTGATTCATTGCAGTGCTGTTCTCTGATACCGATGTTGTGTCTGGATTTGCGTGAACCGCGTAGCCAACACCTCCGCTTATTAGAAGTAGTGCGCTTGCTACTGTAAGTGCGAATGTTTTCATGTGTTTTCTCTCCTTTGTTTTAAGTTACTTTTATCTTAAAGCCATCAAATTAAAACTCAATGTGAACAAGATTAAAATTTGATTAGAAAAAATGGGGCTTTTCCAGAGTGATGCTGTTAATATTTCAGATGTAAGGATGCTGAATGAACAGTCCTTATGGTATAAAATATTTATATTTAGCACTTGAGCTGGCGTTTGACACTTGAACGGTCCGAAATAAATTGCATCCGACTGGCGTATTATTGGAGTTAATAGCTAAAGTAAAGATAGTTATGAGTGCATCAAGGCTCAACCTCTTGTTGCCCCTCTTTTTAGTTTCTGCTATTAAGCAATCGTCAGCAATAGGTAAGCGTTTGAAGTTATCTCCAGCTTTTCCCCTGCTCCACACGGAACGTGCAAGTTTCCCCGCATTCCGCGTTCCATCTAGCGTAATTTACTTGATTATAAGTTCCTCGTTACTTCGTATTTAGGATTTTAGACTGCTTCAAGCCTACATTTTTCACGAAAACGATTGACTTTTTGAATCATCGTTCCCGTTAGCTGAAGTCTCTTTATGAGTTCACAAATCATCTTTTTGTCCTTTGTATGAATCAATCGATGCACCTCTTCATGGAGGATGCGAAGATTGTTAAACCGGTCGCTTCCGCCCAGGCTTAAGGGTATATAGTGATGACAATGTACCTCTGATGCTGGCACTTCAGTGCCTGTGATTTCGCATTTCCCCATCTTCATACTATATCGACTGATTCGGTTATCTATATATTCAACACTTCGATTTGGTATTGTTGATTTCATTAACGCCCCAATTTCCGACTGGATATCCGGCTGTAGCTTCTGGTATATCATTTACCTGCCTTCTTTGGTAAAAGGCGTCATTGCCGGTGTGAACCCAAGGACATTACTCGTTTTCACATCCGCCAACGGAAATAAATAGACACCAGCTATTCGAAACGTTTTAGAGTTGTGGTGGTATATCTTTTTATAAGTCGGTGGCGCGTTAGTGGGATGACCGTATTTACCTACTGGTCTGAGATGATTATACATGAACGCACCTAAATCATAGGCAAGACGCGAGAACTCGAGATTGACCTTGGTGGCTTTTCTGAAATATTGATGAATCCCCAGTACAAAGCTATTAAAAAGTAACGCATTAAGAGCCGAAGGCGAAGACCTTATTCTTCGAATCAGCTTTTTTGCCTCTTGTTTGATTTTACGCTTTTTATCGGGTTTAACACCGGTGCGTGCAACTCTCTTTTTGCGCTTTTTATCAGCACGGATAGTGAAGCCTAAGAATTCAGATTCACGTTTCCGTAGATTCACAACTTGTGATTTTTCGGGTGATACATCCAATTTCAAACGGTCTTTAAGGTAAAGCTTTACGGCATGATACCATTTTTGTGCCGTTTTACCGTCTTTACAAAGAATTTTAAGGCAAGTAGACCACTGGAACTTCCCCAGCATCCCCTCTCAGAACCGGACGTGAACCTCTCGACTCATCCGGCTCCCATTATTCAGCCGTAGGCTTAATACCTAATTCCCAATGTTTAAAAAGTCTGGGGTTTTGATTCGCAATTCTACCCATAAAATGTTCTGCTCTTTTCTTATGTCTGGCTAGTTTCTTAAATTTCTTTCTTTTCCACATAATTAAGGCTTTATTAAAATGCCTTAAGGCAGCATGCATTTCAGATTTGTAGAATTTACCATAGTAATTGATCCAACCTTGAATTACAGGATTAAAGATATTTGATAGATCTTTAAGGTCCTTTTCTGCTTTCAATTGAAGTTTCCAGTCTCTCACTTTTTTCCGAATTGATTTCTTCGATTTATTACTGATGGCAGGAGTGAAGTTCACAAAATGTTTCCCCCACCTGTTCTTTGACAGTCGCGGTCTGAATGTATATCCCAGAAAATCAAATGAGGTATTTTCATGCTCTTTCTTTCTGTCTGCATCCTTACAATACACAATTTTCGTTTTATCTGGATGTAGTTCAAGCTTACATTCCCTCATTCTCTTATCTAGAAATTCAAGCATTCCCTTTGCTTCTTCTTCTGTCTTACAGTGGATGACTGCATCATCGGCATACCTAGCGAACGGATTGTTTGGATGATGAATAGCCATCCATTTATCAAACGTATAATGAAGAAATAAATTCGCTAATACCGGGCTAATTACGCCACCTTGCGGTGTCCCTGACGTACGTTCTTTTATTCCTTCTTTTGTTTGAAAGGGTGCTTTCAACCATCTCTTGATGTATAACTTTACCCAGTCTGTTTGCGTATGCTTTTCTACTGCTTTCATCAATAAATCATGATCGATATTATCAAATAATCCCTTGATATCAAATTCAAGCACCCAATTGTACTTCCAGCATCATTTTCGAGTGATCTCTATCGCTTGAATAGCACTTTTCATGGGTCTATATCCATAGGAATCAACATGAAAGAACGGTTCGACCGAAGGTTCAAAATATAATTTCACTGTCATTTGAGCAATTCTATCCGCAACCGTTGGAATTCCTAGTATTCTTGTACCTCCGGCTTTCTTCGGTATTTCCACGGCTTTAACAGCTGGCGGAAAATAACTTCCCGATGACATTCGATTCCATATTTTATACAGATTATTTTTGAGATTTCCTTCGAATTTTTCGAGAGATTGCCCATCAATTCCTGCTGACCCTTTGTTTGCTTTTACTCTAAGGTAGGCTTCATATACTATGTTTTTAGATATTGCATATGGCTTTGTTTTACTCATAAGTTCCTCCCATTTGATGGTTGACTTGTTTATAAAACCGAATAATATAACCCCTTTGCTCCATCTCCGTTAGGAGATTTCATCACTACTACGGGTTATTCCGTCCCTATACATGGCATTGGTACTCTGATTCTTATGGGGTATCCATTTGAAATCTCTCCCTTAACATCCATGTCGTAGGTTCCCACGTTCCACACAAAAGCCTGTATTAAGATCACGCCGCCTTTATACCGGCCACCGAACGGACAATAAACAGGTTTCCTCCGAACTTATCCTGAGTTAACGACTCCCCCTCAGTTTTGATGACATCTATACGCTTTCGATACTTCATCAGCGGTTCAATGGTTTTCGTCTCCTTAATACATACCTGACAGAATCTGGTTCTGCCTTTTCCCTAACGCTCAATACCATAGCTTTTGACTACAGCACCTTAGGGTGGTTTGCAATCTCTACCTGCATAGCGATTGCGAGAGGCCTGCTCTCATCTTTTGCGCAGCATAGTTCGTCGCTTACGCGACAAACTTTCGTGGCGCACAGTCGTCCGCGTAACGGACGAGATAGCCTTCTTTAAGATTAGTGCGCTTTTTGGCTTGTCTTTCGCCGACTTTGGATTGATAGGGTTTGGATAACGGGAAGAATTCCCACTGTCCAGCAACCCATTGATCAAGGTCGTTAAGAACGATGTTTGCCAATAAAGTTGACAATAGACCTCCTTGCGGAACGCCTTGTGTAGGTATGCCTTCTCCGTCTATTTCAGCTTTCAACATTTTGCCAATGCAAGCTAATACTTTTCGGTCTTGAATCCCCATGTTCCATAGTTGCTTTATAAGCAATGTATGATTAATATGGTCAAAGAAGCCTTTAATATCAACATCAACCACAAAATGAAAGTGGGATAAATTGATAAGTTGTTGAACTCTCGCCATGGCATGGTGCGCCGAACGGAGTGGTCTAAATCCGTAACTATGGTTATAGAATTTAGCTTCCGCAATCGGTTCAAGCACCTGTTTGAAGCTTTGTTGGATAATGCGATCCAAGATACAAGGAATGCCAAGCGGCCTAAACTTTCCGTTTCCTTTATCAATCCATTTTCGCCTGACCTTCTTGGGACGGTAATTGTCAAGTTGTCTTCGGATTTTCATCAATAATTTTTCTTCAGACCACGTTTTAATATCGCTGATGGTTTTCTTATCAGTTCCGGGTGTTCCGGAGCCTTTATTTGATTTGATAGTACGATAGGCTAATAAAATGTTTTCTCTAGATGTGATAACATCATAAAGGTGAGAAAAAGATTGATGTTTCAAGCTTTTATCGTACAAATCTGTGAAAGTCTCGGTCATTTCATAGTAATCCCAATATCGTAAAGCTTGCACTGTGGCATCCCACCTTTCGGAGTGATGTTCCCACATTCCTACCCGATCCGTGCAATACACGTTTGGAAAATAATCTTTCTTTTCGCTAGACTTGGGGCTGTTCCTCCACCCTCATTACAAGAGATTCATCAGTCATACCCCTACCCTCACAAGAATAAATGCTCTTTGGCATAAGCCTTATAGCAAACGTTTTGGATGACAGTCCTTGGTTCAACGTTCCTTGTTTTCCAAGTCCCTTACAACCTAGCTATCGATACTGAACTTAGGTGTTCCCCTGGAAGCCTGTGAGCTGTATACCGCCTTAGTCCGGTATAGCGTGTTTCATAGGGCCAATTTTAACTTCACACCACTCACCCCATCGTTGGATGGGACATAAGTTTCCCTATGTTCAAACTCTAGACCTGTATATTCGGTTATTCGTCAGTTTCGTTTCTCTGAAACCATTCTCACCATATCCAGTTTTTCAGCCATGCGGCATATCCGTTGGCGTACCTTCTCCGGAGGAGTGGCTTTAGCCTTCGTTCTGCCGAATCTACCTGTACTTCAAACCCCATGACCTGTCAGTCATAACGCATGCAGGAGTATTGACGGGATGGTTTCGGGAAACTTGGTTCCGTCATTCCCATCCTTGGATGTAAAGTTAAGATTATACGCTAAGTAATCCCCTATATTTCACGCAGTAAGGCGCTTATAACAGAACTTGTCGAGCGTGGCCCGTTAATGGAATAAAGTCCCCTTTTATTATTATTATAACAAATTAATACTACACAAGCTTTACAACATTCTTACTATTCGATAAAAATATATTTCCATCGATTAAGTAACTGTCATTAAGTAAAACACTTTTAATATGAGCATTGATATCATTGTATTCGGGGAAAATAATGAATATTATTTTAGAGGGTTATTTTGAATTGTGCGGGATTGTTTTATTAACCATTTGAGGTTATTCTGATTCAAGTTATTGCGTGTGATTGTTCCTTCCTTTTTATTTATGTTACCTTTGTGTTACTTTTTCATAAAAACGGGATTTGTCACTAGACAAACCCCGTCATATCAAGCTGCATTTTTGGACTTAATAACTTACATTATGCCCGGCGTGTTGTGAGCCGCTTTTTTCTGCTTTGCTTATGTGTTTTGCAAGTGAAAAGTACACAAGATTGCAATGAAAAAATACATAAACAATAACAAATGCTCTTATCGAATCCGAAACGATCCGGAACTTAAAATATTATCGCTTTGATTTGTGTTTCCCTGGTGTAAATGGATTTCACGCTGAATTTGGCTATACAACTCCAGACCCGGAAGAAGCCAGTATCAAGCAAACAACGGATGAACCGGTAAAAGATACGTATGTTTTAGTAGATCACTCCAAACATATAAGGTAAGTTTCTCCAAGATATATGATCTGGTACAAGCAAAAATTATAACAAGTAATATTGATGCGGAGGCAATAGAAGATTTGTCAAAAATCACAACTATAAAGGGGCTATAAACATGATCTACACATGCACAATAACGCCATCCATTGATTACACAACTTATTTACCGAAATTTGAAACTGACGCACTTAATCGTACGAATGAGGTTTATTATTATCCGGGTGGAAAAGGCATCAATGTATCAAGAGTCCTGGAACGACTTGGCCAAAATAATATAGCATTAGGCTTTGCAGGTGGATTTACAGGAGAATATATTAAACAGTTTCTGCATCGTGAGAAAATCGAGACTGAATTTATCGATACACACGAAACAACACGAATCAATGTCAAAATTAAAACAGACCAAGAAACAGATTTAAATGGCCCTGGTCCTAAAATCACTCATGAGCAGCAAGAAAAATTACTAAATAAAATCCAGAAAGTCTACAATGGAGATTGGCTTGTATTAGCCGGTAGTCTTCCTGATTCCATACCTGAAACATTCTATAAAAGAATTGCAGCTATTTGCTTGCAAAAAGACATTAAGTTTGTACTCGATACGTCCGGGCCATTACTCAATGTACTGACACGCGAAAAGCCATTTTTAATCAAACCGAATCAGCATGAACTTGGAAATTTGTTTAACACCACCATTTCCAGTAAATCTGATGCTATTCACTATGCGAAAAGACTGATAGATAACGACGTTCAGAACGTTATAGTCTCTTTAGAGGGTGATGGAGCTGTTTTTGTTTCAGAAAATAACGTGATGGAAGCCGCCGCGCCAAAAGGTAAAGTCGTTAATACAGTAGGATCCGGTGACTCACTTGTATCCGGTTTTGTTGCCTCTTTTGTGACAGACAATGACCTTTTAAAAGCCTTCCGTTACGGTGTTGCCAGCAGCAGTGCAACAGCATTTCAGACTGACTTATGCAATAAAGATGATGTGGAATTATTGGTTAGTCAAGTCAACATTAATTTTCTAAACGAATAGGATGGTGAAATCTATAAAAATCACAGAGTTGTTAAAGAAAGAGACCATTATTCTCGATCTTCAGGCACAATCAAAACAGGAAGTGCTGAGCGAACTGGCAGGACAACTTAATCAAGCGGGACAACTTAATAATAAAGAAGCATTTATTGATGCTATTTTAGCACGGGAAAAACAAAGTACAACCGGTGTCGGGGAAGGTATCGCCATTCCGCACGCTAAATCAGATGCGGTAAAAACACCGGCCATAGCCTTTGGGCGTTCGTCGGATGGGATTGATTATGAGTCATTGGACGGACAGCCGGCAAATCTGTTTTTTTATGATTGCAGCAAGTGAAGGCGCAAATGATGCACACCTTGAAGCTCTTTCCCGCCTATCAACATTTTTAATGGATAAAACATTTCGGAATAGAATAATAGAAGCAGATTCAAAGGAAGAAATATTACAAGCGGTAAATGAAATAGAAACTGCAGTCGATTTTCCGGAAGACAACGGTGAAGAAGATTTACGTAATCAAAATATATTAGCTGTGACAGCTTGCTCAACCGGAATTGCCCATACTTACATGGCAGCGGAAAAGCTGACAGAGACGGCCAAAGATATGGGTCTCTCCATTAAAGTTGAAACGAATGGATCCGGTGGTGTGAAAAATCGTCTGACGGAAAAGGAGATTAAGGAAGCGGGTGTCATTGTCGTAGCAGCTGACACACAGGTAAAGCGATGCATGAAGCGAAGGAATTAATAAACCGCGCCATAAATCAGGATGCGCCTGTTTACACAAGTGAACAATCTAAAGAAGAAACAGATAAAGAAAAGCGAAGCGGATTTTACAAACATCTGATGAATGGTGTCTCCAACATGCTTCCATTTGTCGTCGGCGGTGGTATTTTAATTGCGCTTTCGTTTTTCTGGGGAATCAATTCCGCCAATCCATACAGTCCTGAATACAATGAATTTGCAGCCATGCTGAATACAATTGGTAGCGAAAAATCCTTTTTCTTAATGGTTCCTGTACTTGCAGGTTTTATTGCTTCAAGTATAGCTGAACGGCCCGGGTTTGCTCCGGGTATGGTTAGTGGTTTAATCGCTATCACCGTTTCTGGTGCGGAGGGTGCTGAAGGCGGATCAGGCTTTCTGGGTGGTCTGATTGCAGGTTTCCTGGCAGGTTATGTCACATTACTTATCAACAAAGTTTTTGCAGGATTGCCTGATGCGCTTGAAGGTTTAAAGCCGGTACTATTCTATCCATTATTCAGTATCGCAATTACCGGTCTTATCATGCTGTTGATAAACCCACCGTTGACAACTGTTTATACGGACTATCATCATTTTTGGAAAGTATAGGGGGAACTAACCAAATTATTGTCGGCTTAATATTGGGTGCTATGATGGCATTCGATATGGGTGGCCCCGTCAATAAAGCGGCATACACATTCGGCATCGCTATGCTTGATGCAGGCAACTATACATTTATCGCTGCAATTATAGCAGCAGGAATGGTACCGCCGCTTGGAATGGCTCTTGCAACCACATTCTTTAAAAAACACTTTACAAAAGAAGAACGTGAAGCAGGTAAAACAGCATATCCGTTGGGTTTATGTTTCATAACGGAAGGCGTCATTCCATTTGCAGCAGCCGATCCTGCACGGGTCATACCATCCATTATGGCAGGTGCGGCTGTCACCGGCGGACTGACAATGTTATTCGATATCGGCCTTCGTGCACCTCATGGCGGTCTTTTCGTCATCGGACTTGTTGAAGGGGGATTTGGGCATATTCTCCTTTACCTCTTAGCAATCATTGTAGGATCAATTATAACGGCTCTACTTGCAGGAATGCTAAAAAAGAGCATTGAATAAACAGCTTAAACAAAAGCAGGCATATCGATTAAAATTGATATATCTGCTTTTTCATTGGAGTCGTCTCGTCTCAAAAAGCCTTAAGATTATTAAAGAAACTCACAATTAAAAAATGATGTTTCCATTCGCTCACAGAAAAAAGTTTTTTGAATCTCGTAAATAGGTTTCAAATCCTCTACAAATGGCGCTTTGGTCCTTTTTGCGGTCTTTTTGAACACATAGTGCTGAATGTCGGCTCGGAAAAAAATCTTTTATGGCTGCCTAAAGCCCGGGAAGGCCTTCGAATACTACAAGCAATACTTCCTCGGCTCAACACTCATAAAGGTCTGTCAGAATTTCTTTAGGGTATTCAAAAGTTTTATAATGTAGTAGAAAACTAGCAATTCATTGAAATTTAGTGGTAATATGGGATCGATACCGTATAAGTTTGATCTTATCTTGTCATACAGTTTCACAATAAATAGAAGGGAGAAGTGTAAGGTGAAAAGCATCCAAGGTCGTTTATTGTTTATGTTAATTATATTTATACTTCTTCCATACTTTTTGTCAGTACTGCTGAATTATGGTTATACGAAAAGCAATGTAGAAAAGCATGAACTTGCTAATAACGAGGAACAGTTTAACGAAAGCTCTGAAGAATTGCAGCAATATTTTAATGAACTCATAAATCTCCCTTATATACTTTATCGTGATGCTGAGCTGTTTCGGACTTTTAAAAATAGTGCAGAAGGTTCCAGTTATTTGGAAAAAAGCATCCAAAATTTTTACTTAATGCGTGAGGATATAAGGCAGGTTCGTTTCTATATGGATAAAGGAAAACAATCTGTTACGGTTTATAATGCTTTAGTCAGTGCACGTAAATCCAAACCAGACCTTTTACAGCAACCATATATGAAGAAACTATATCAGTCGGATGAAAAACAAATCATTGAACTACCACATCAGTTAGAAAATTATAATAATGCAGCGATTGTTCCACAGTCAGATCATACACAAGTAATAACCATACATCATAAAATAACGGACGTGTTTACAGGAGAATTTCTGGGTGTGATTTCGATTGATGTAGAATTGAATGAAGTGAGTCAGATTGCAGATGATTTAATAAAAAATAAGCAAGAATCAATGTATCTGATCAATGAAAATAACCAAATAGTTTTCAGTAATGATACGAGACAGATCAGCAATCCTCTATCTGAAACCTTAAAAACTACAATACAAGGTGAAACTGAAAGCGAAAATATTATCCTTTCAAAGACATTAACTTCCCCGCTACATGATTGGGAATTAGTAAAGATTACACCAAGAGAAATTTTGTTTCAGGAAGTGCGCCAAACTACTTATACAAGTATTATTGCTGGTATTGTAGTAGGGATTTTAGGGTTAGTGATGGTCGGATTTATTACGTATAAAATCACCAATCCAATTAAACGACTGACGAATAAAGTAAGTACTATTGACGGCAGTTATTTAGAGGTACCTTTCAATGATCAAAGGCATGATGAAATCGGATATTTGGAAAAGCATATGAAAGATATGATGAATCGAATTAATCTTCATATTGATCGTGAATTTAAGCTGGAAATTGAAAACAAGGAAAATCAATTCCAGGCATTGAAATCACAAGTGAATCCTCACTTCTTGTTTAATGCTCTGCAATCCATTGGCACTGTAGCAATAAGATCTGATGCCCTTAATGTGTATCAACTCATAACCTATTTATCCAATATGATGAGATATTCTATGCAAGCTAATAAATGGGTAAAAGTAAAAGATGAAATGCGTTACATTGAAAGCTATCTTTCCTTACAAAGGGAGAGATTTCGTGATCAGATTCATTATAATGTGCAAATAAATCAAAATATGTTAGAAATGAATATTCCCAGTATGATTCTGCAGCCGCTCGTCGAGAATTTTTTCAAACACTGTTATGAGGAAGGATGTACAAATGCACGATTAAACGTGTTTGGAGAAAGAAGAGAATCATTCCTTTATTTTAAAGTAGAAAATGATAAAGCAAGCCTGAAGGATAAGGAACTAGAGGAACTAAGAGAATATATTTATTTTCCTTCTCAAACGGAAAATCATGAAAAAGAACATATAGGATTGAAAAATATTCAAGACAGGCTATTACTGAATTATGGAGAAAAAGCAGGGATTAAAATAGATAATAAGGACGGACAAGGATTTGTTGTAGAGATTTTTATTCCTCTAAATGAAAATCTTTTACGGAAGGGAGAATAAAGTATGAAAGTATTGATCGTGGATGATGAGAAGAATGTACTTGATGCGATTAAAATTTTAGGTGAATGGGAAACTCACGGTGTAACGGAAATACTGGAAGCAAATTGCGGAGAAGAAGCAAAAACTTTGATAGAAAAAGAAAACCCTGAAATTATTTTTACAGATATTAAAATGCCTGGAAAGAATGGACTAGAACTGTTGAAATGGATGGATTCCATCTCTTATCAGGGAGAAGTAATTTTTATAACAGGATACAATGATTATTCTTACATGCGTCAGGCTATCAAGCATAATAGTTTTGACTATTTAATGAAGCCAATCGAAGCTGATGTTTTCAATGAGATCTTAAACGAAGCGGTTAAAGCATGGAAGAAGGATTTTGTGAAAACTAATTCGATAGAGGATAATTATACATACAGCAAGATGGTCACGGATGCTTGTGCAGGGGAAGCTTTTGATATGAAGGGTATTTTACTTTCCCTTCCAGAAGCTGATCAATATGACATGACGTTACTATCTTTTTATCATATGCATTACTCGGAACCAGATATAGAACCATTGGCAAATAAGCTTACCTTACAAAGGTTAGGAAATGCATACACTCTTCAAATGGATCATAATCTTTGTCTTGTTGTAACCTTGGAGAATGAGTGGGTCACAGCAGAGAAATGGCTAAGTGAACATATGAAAAACCCAGTCCGAATTGTAGCTAGTGAAGATCCACAACCGCTTAAAAAACTTCCTGAAGTGTTCGAATTGCTGAAGAAAAAACTGAACGAAAATCAGTATAGAACCGTCTATCAATCTGCGGAATTAGATCAAGTCAGTCGAATGCAAGATATTATATCTTATGTGGATAATTATTATATGGAAGATTTAAGTCTTGAAAAATTGTCGAATTTATTTTTCTTGAGTCGTGAACATATTTCAAGAAAGTTTAAACAAGTGACTGGTATGCCTATGTCGAAATACGTGACGAATCTTAGAATTGAGCAGGCAAGTTGCTGGCTAAGAGAAACTGATGAGACGATTTATTCCATATCTTTAATGCTTGGATATCAGAATGAGAAATTCTTTTCTAAATTATTTAAGAAAGTGACAGGGTTTACACCAAATGAATATAGAAATGAGAAAGCAGGGGTGATGGATTGAGGAAAACATTTATTTTTCTCGTCTTTTTAAGCTTGTTTATTTCAGCCTGTCAATCGGATACTTCTATAGATGATACAGAAGGGACTCAACAAAAAGTCACTCTTACAATACGTAATCCTAAAATAGAAATTGCTTCCGTTTTTGAAGAAATGACCCAAGTATATGAAAAGGAACATCCTCACGTAAAAATAGAAGTACACACGGTAGGCGGCGCACTGGACGATTTTTCTGACTTGAAAGCACAAATGGCAGCAGAAGATGGACCTGATATTTTTACAAACCTAGGCTATGAAAATGCTAAGTTATGGAAGCCTTATTTAGAGGATCTCTCAGATCAGCCGTGGGTAAAAAATGCATATAAAGAAACATTGGAACCAATCAAGATGAATGGGCATGTTTATGGAATGACGATGAATTTAGAAGGCTATGGTTTTATTTATAACAAAGAATTATTTAAGGAGGCGGGAATTGAGCAACTTCCAACTACTCTTACAGAATTAAAGACTGTAACTCAACAATTAGAAATGGCTGGTATTACTCCCTTTGCAACAGGCTATTATGAGAAGTGGAAATTGGGCGACCATTTGATGAATATAGCGATTACCCAACAGGAAGACCCTGATCATTTTATTAGGGAATTAAAAGACGGAACAACTTCGATTGAAAACAATGACCAATTCAAACAACTTATAGAGCTATTAGATTTAACCATAGAGCATGGAGGAGAAGACCCTTTATCTACAGATTATACGATGGAACTTCAACGATTCACATCTGGAAAAGCAGCGATGATTTTGCAAGGAAACTGGATTCAGCCTATGATAGATAAGCTCTCACCAGATATGAAGGTGGGAATTTTCCCTATACCGATTAATCAACAACCTGAAAAAAATACATTAAACATTTATACGCCAGGTTACTGGGTAATCAATAAACAAACCTCACCAGAGAAGAAAAAAGAAGCAAAACGTTTTTTGAATTGGATAGTAAGTTCAGAGCAGGGGCAGAAAATTATGACCGAAAAACTTAGATTTATTCCTGCTTTTCAACATGTTGACATACAGGAAACAGATCCACTGACTTCAAAAATCATACATTTTTATAGAGAAAACAGAACTTTATCCTCCAATTGGTCAGATCTCCCCGCTAGCGTGAGAGAAGAATTTGGTAATGATACACAACAATATATAAAACATGGATGGAGCCAAACACAATTACTGAAAGCCTATCAGAAATCATGGGAGCATGCTCAGAGCAAATGAGCCTGCTCCCTTTTTTATTAATTTTCGAATCAATTTACAACGAAAATCATGTCAATATCAGACATATCTATTCTTTCATAACTCTCTTATACTAATATTTGTACCCATCCCGGGTCCGTTAAAAATATTTTAGAGGAGGAATAGTATGAAATGGGAAGGTCTTATCAAGAAAGCGACAGTATTGACACTTAGCACTGCCATTTTAGTTGGAGGAAGTGGTCTTGTGCATGCAGAACCAAAATCTCCACAAGATTATAAGGAGGACTATGGTATATCTACCATCACACGCTCTGATATGAAGGATATGATTAAACAGCATAGTGACGAAGATTTCACAGTACCTACATTTGATGAATCCACTATTCAAAACATCCCTTCTGCTACAAAGGTTACGGAAGATGGACAAGAAATTAAATTAGATGTGTGGGATACATGGCCACTTCAAAATGGGGACGGAACCGTAGCAGAATATAATGGCTATCATATTTTATTTGGTTTAGCAGGTAATCCAGAAAATCCTGAAGATACCTTTATTTATTTGTTTTATAAAAAAGCGGATGAAAATTCTATTGATGCCTGGAAAAATGCAGGACGAGTTTTCGATGATAATGATAAATTCGAAGCTAACGATAAATACTTAAAAGATCAATCAGAAGAATGGTCTGGTTCTGCCACATTTACTTCTGATGGAGAAATTCGTTTATTCTATACCAACCGTACAGAGTTCAATGAAGCAAAAGACCTTTACGGAAAACAAACATTAACAACTGCACAGGTGAATGTTTCTGAAATTGAAGATGGAACACTGCAGGTTGATGGTGTGGAAGATCATAAGTCAATCTTTGAAGGTGGAGATGGCTCTGTTTATCAAAATGTTATGCAAGCTTTCGGTGGAGATGAAATAAATTGGAATGAAAACCATACATTGAGAGACCCACATTATATTGAAGAGAACGGTCATAAATATCTTGTTTTTGAAGCTAATACTGGAACAGGTTATGGATACTCTGGAGAAAAATCTCTTTATAATCAAGCTTATTATGGGAACAGCAATAATTTCTTCCAGAACGAAAAAGATTGGCTTTTAAACAGTCCGCAAAAAGAATATGCTGAATTGGCCAATGGAGCTATAGGAATTGTTGAAATCACTGATGACTATGAATTGAAAAAAGTAATGAAGCCTTTACTAGTTTCTAATACCGTTACAGATGAAATTGAAAGACCAAACATTTTCAAAAAGGATGGAAAATGGTACCTGTTTATGAGTACTCGTGGATCTAAAATGACAATTGACGGTATTGATGATGAAGATATTTATATGCTTGGATATGTTGCAAATTCACTAGATGGTGAATTTAAACCAATAAATAAAACAGGTATTGTTCTTCATCATGATTTGGATCCATATGACATTACTTGGACTTACGCGCATTATGTTATTCCACAAAAAGGAACAGATGAAGCGGTAGTTACAAGTTATATGACGAACAGAGGATATTTTGAAGATCACAAATCTACCTTTGCACCAAGCTTTAAGCTGAAATTTAAAAACAAAAAATCATCAGTTGTACAAGACAGTATCCTTGAACAAGGTCAAATTACACTGCGGGATGAAAAATAATAATTAATGAAGAGAAAATGCTGAACTCATTCGGCATTTTTCCTTTTCCACATAATAAAACACCAAAAAAGGAGATCAGAAATCTTGAAGGTATTCAAAATTTTGAAGAGAAAATGGTTTGTAACTTTATTCTCGCTCTTTTTTCTTTTATTCATAACTCTTATATTTTTTATGTTGCAAACTGAAACTACCAAACCAACTTCTAAGCCGAAAGATGAACCATATTCTTATCGGGCTGATTATCATTTTACGGTGCCCGATAATTGGAAAAACGACCCTCAACGACCTGTTTATTTTAATGGAAAATATCACTACTATTATCTTTATAACAAAGATTACCCCGAAGGAAACGGAACAGAATGGCGACACGCTACTTCTGAAGATCTGATTCATTGGGAGGATGAAGGAGTCGCGATTCCAAAATATACGAATGAAAACGGGGATCCATGGTCAGGATCTGTTGTGGTCGATCATGAAAATAAAGCTGGATTTGGAGAAGGCGCCCTGGTTGCTATAATTACTCAGCCATCCGCAAATCGACAACAGGAGCAATATCTCTGGTATAGTACGGATGATGGTCAAACATTTAAAAGCTATCAAAACGGACCGGTTATAGCCAATCCTGGTGTAGAAGACTTCAGGGATCCTAAGATTATTTGGGAGGAGAAGTCACAAAAATGGCTCTTGCTAATGGCTGAAGGGTCCAAAATCGGCTTTTATGAATCTGAAAACCTTAAAGAATGGCATTATACTGATGGGTTTCAAACAGAAAATATAGGGATAATAGAGTGTCCGGATCTATTTCAACTGCAAGCAGAGGATGGAAGTATAAAATGGATAATGGGCGTCAGTGCAAACGGTATGGAGCAAGGAAAACCCAACACATATGCTTATTGGATCGGAGACTTTAATGGACAAACTTTTACTGCAGATCACAAGGAGCCCAAATGGCTGGATTATGGGTTTGATTGGTATGGAGGTGTTACCTTTGAAGATGGTAAGAGTGAAGATAAACTGAATCATCGCTATGCCCTAGCATGGATGAATAACTGGGCATATGCAAACAATACACCAACATTAGAAGAAGGCTTTAATGGACTGGATTCCATCGTTAGAAAGATAGAGTTGAAAAAAGGTGAACATGATGAATATTATCTCACTTCCCAACCAAAAAAAGAACTCGACCAACTCATAGAGACTACAGATAGTTACCCCGAGATAGAAGTAGATGGTGTTGTAACGCTGGAAACCGGGGGAGATGTATATCAATTAGAAGCCGATATCAGTTGGGAGGAAGCTGAAAATATCGGAATCAGACTTAGAGAATCAAACGATCAGAATCGCTACATTGATATTGGGTTTTCCCCCCGGGAGGCGTATTCCTATGTCAATCGCGAATCTACAAATCAGCCAGATGATAATAATAAAATGGTAGAAAGTAAAGCACCTATGGACCAACACAAAAAGAATGCTCATCTCAAAATACTTGTCGACAAAACTAGCGTGGAAGTGTTTATTGATGATGGGAAAATAGCGCATTCCAATTTAGTTTTTCCTCTACAGGAAGATCAGGGAATTACTCTATTTTCTGAAGGAGGTAAAGCTATTTTTGAAAATGTAGAAATTCAGAATATGAATTCGATACATGAATAAACACTAAAAAAGTAAGAAACGCCGATGAAATACATTAGCGTTTCTTTTTTGATACCCAATGTTCATTACTTTCATTCTGCTGCGTAAGCGTCAAACAATCCCTATCTAAAAAAATTGCCCCATACGCTCATTCGAGGTGGTCAACGAAATTATGCAGCTTATTCAATCACATTACAGGCGTTAGAATAAAAATCAAAATGAAATATTGCAGTGAATTAGAGCATGATGGTATCTCTGTTGTTTTTCCGGGTGAATGGATATCCATATATACAAAAGAATATTGTGACTAGGATGGCCAGACTGCTGGAATACACTAATATTGAAAAAAAGGATGTATTTCGCAACTGAAAAGTGAGCCATTTCGCAATTTAATTGTGAGCCACTTTATCTTCATTCATTTTCATCCATTTTTCTGTTTCTTTCATTCTAAATGAAGGACCGCGCATATTTACTACATGCGATTTATGGGTAAGTCGATCTGTCAACGCTGCCGTTAATACCGGATCATGGAAGATCTCCTGCCATTTTAGAAAAGATAGGTTACTAGTGATAATTGTAGATTTTCTTCCTGCTCTCAACGACAAGTGCGAAAATAAAAGTTCAGCTCCATCTTTATCAAATGATATGTAGCCTAGTTCGTCTATAATCACTAAATCATATTTCTCAAACTTTAATTCAAAAGCCCGTAGTGTTCGTTCGGAACGACACTCCTTCAGTTGATTGATTAAAGATGACACCGTCGCAAAATATACCTTATATCCAGCCATACATGCCTCTATTCCAAGCCCTACAGATATATGCGACTTACCAGTTCCTGGTGAGCCAGTTAGAATGACATTTTGACCCTGTTTTATAAAATCTAACGATTTTAGATGTGGTAACTTTCTTTGCGCTTCATCTGGCAATTCCTTCTCTTGTAATTCTTCTAATAACTTTTGCTCTGGAAAATTTGCTGCCCGACTACGATTGTATTTTGCACGTACTAAACGATCACTCTTTTCTTGGAGAAGCACTTGAAGTAATACATCAAATGCTTGTTCAGGATTTTTAAAATTTGTTTCCTCTTGAACCATCTTTCGGATGCTAGGTAATCGCAAATCCTTGCAGATATCAATTAATTGCTGCTTTTTATCCATATTGAGCCACCCCTTCTTCTTCAAGTTGATTAAATAAATTCGCATAGGCCTTAATATTACTTTCTGATTGCTCTATGATATCGTCAGCTTCCAAAGGATTTACTCCGGAGGAGGTAGACTGCTCACAGATAAAAAGAATTCTCTCGGTGTTCACATAACCTAAACGAACATTTTCTAATTGTTCAACTGCATCCATGATGCGATCCAGATTATTATTTTCCTTGATATAGAAGAGTAACTCTATGAATTCCTTCTCTTTTCCTATATAATGATTGTTGTATATTTTTTTAATTTGGTTAGGTGCCCGCTTCAAACATTCACTTTGAGCGATGGCGCCTTTTTTCTTTTGGAATGTTTTCAAATAATGATAAATATCCATTTCCCATTGGTGTAATCCCCAATTACGCGGATGCACAGCCGCAAGTTCATTATCAATAAACAGCTTAATTTTTCTTGCTCCAAGCTTTACTTTAATCCATTTTCCAACGTGCCCTTCCGGCACTGAATAATGATTAAGGTGGCTGAAATTGCTCTCTTGATCTAAAAAGACCTCCATAAATACCATTGGTTTTACTTTTGCAATTTCATTTAATGTATGGTCTATGCAAGATAGTAAACAGAATAACCAGAAATTGCATGGACAAGCCTATTACATAAAAAGGGTTGCATTCTCTTTTGCTTCCTCACCTCTAAAACAAACCTTAATAATACTAGCTATATCATAATCAAACTTTCTCATGTTGGTTCTTTGTTCAAATTTAAATGTAGTTACTAACTTAAATTAATGTCTAATCGTTTTGTGTAATACAATTTTGATTAAGAAAGACAGTTTCTGATATTATGTCAAGAAAATGGACACAACGAATAGGGAGAAACTTGATTTTTCCCTACTGCGCTTCGCTTGCTGGCCTCTCTGTCAGGAGAAGGGAGATATCCCTTCTCCTGACAGAGAGGATAATATCTTCTACACAGCTG
>Ga0209487_1000983_pt1 | contig 24706 bp, 21 predicted proteins | sample Poulit2012_FD_187524 | JGI IMG/M metagenome (GOLD analysis project Ga0209487, IMG submission 187524) | Agricultural soil microbial communities from Georgia to study Nitrogen management - Poultry litter 2012 (SPAdes) (version 2) | ecosystem: Environmental > Terrestrial > Soil > Agricultural land...
TTTATTTAATCCCGATTGGCCCTCTATCTGAACCCAATTGCCTTTTATTTAGCCCCGAGTTGATGAATCTGTGTTGTATCTCTAATCAAATCTGTTTAATGCTTATTTTTTAACGGGGATTCGACTTATAGAATTACGGGCCAAGGGTTTAGTCCTAAGAGTTCATCATCAAAGGATTAGGAATTAAAGCTGTGGGGCTTCTTTAGCCCAACCCAGCTCGGTCAAGACAGCGTCTAGCGGCTCATCATGAGGCTCAGGGGTATAGTCGTACTCACTGAGGTCGCCACAAGACCAGGCGATGCCGATGGTGACAAACGGATGGTATTGGGCGCGTAGCTGCGCGATGGTGCGATCATAATAGCCCTGGCCATAACCCAATCGATCCCCTTGGCGTGTAAAGCCTAAGGTGGGCACCAAAATAATGTCGGGCTTGGCCGCGGTTTCGCTACTGTCAGGTTCTGAAATGTTGTAGCGGCCGGTTTTCATGGGGGTTTCTATATCCCAAGGACTAAACCGCAGCGGGGCAGCCTCAGCATCAATACAGGGCAAAGAAAGTGTCAGCCCGTTGTCTTCGATGTCCCATTTGTTTAATAATGGCTGTAATTCGGGCTCGGCGGGTAGCGACCAAAAGGCGGCGATATTCAAAGGTTCGTCGCGTTGCTGGGCACGCATTTCTTCTTGTTGGGTAGCCAGCCAAGTATAGAGGCGCGCGCGGATGCGCAGGGCGCCCATGCTGACATCCCGAGGGTCTTGTGCAGCACGTTTTTCTAGTAATTGCTGGCGTAGGCTTGCGGTATGATCAGGGGTGTTTGGATTCATTTATTTAGCGCTTTTTTTAAAGATTCAGGGATATCTATGGGGATTCAACAGTTTTTGTATGCAAAATACATTAAGCCGTTGGCACAGGGTGCCGCACTGTTAGGGCTGGCACTGGGTTTAACGGGTTGTGCCCAGGGTAACGCAGCCAATGCTGCTAATCATACCGTTAGCAAGGCGGAAACGGCAAAGGAATCCTCTGCTAATCGTCCTGTTTTGAACCCTTACGAGGGGCCACGTTGGCTGACACCGCCCGAGGTCGATCCGCAGGCACGCAAAGCCGTGGAAACCGCGGTCAAAGCCTATCAGGATAAAAAATGGGACCAGGTTGGCAAGCAAATCGAGGCTGCCCAAGAGGACCCCGTGCTGGGTCATTACCCCGAGTACTGGTGGTTGGCGCGCCAGCTCGAGGTCAAGGCGATGCCTGTGCGCGAGGCGGCCCTGCAGCGCTATATAGACACCCATGCTGATACTTATTTGGCTCAGCGTCTCAAGGGCGATTGGGCCGTTGCCGCGGCTCGGGCAGGTGATTTTCAACGCATTCTGGACTTAGATCCGCCCACCTTTGGGCGTTCTGATGTGTTTTGTGCGCAAGCCCATGCCATGCACATGGGCGGGCTTAGCTTGGATATGGATGCTGTGATGCGCGAGTTTCGCCCCAATGAGGTGTGTTGGGGGTTGATGGATCAGTTGTGGGCAGATGATGCTGTGTCCTGGAGTCAGCTGCAGATGATGTTGCGTGGTGCTTTGGAGCAAGGCAAAACGACTCAGGCACGTCGTACTGCGGCCATCATGTTTAATGGCAAACAGATGCAGGACTACACTGCGTTGATGGAAAACCCGCGTCGCTGGCTAGGGCAGCAATCAGCACCGGCAAACGCACAAGAACGCGAGTTAATGACTCTGGCCCTGTCTCGTTTGGCACGCCATGATGATCGCGAGGCTCAGGCCAAATACATAGAACAGCGTTGGCAATCAGCGCTGACGCCCGAGGATATGGATTGGGTCTGGAGCCAGTTTGGGCTGGTGCCAGCGCTGCGTGTTGAGCCTGATGCCGCTCGTTGGTATCGCAAAACAGGCAGTACTCCCAAAACTGACTACAACCATGCTTGGGAGGTGCGCGCCGAATTGCGCGAGTACCCCATTAATTGGGAGCAGGTGCTCGAGGCCATTAATAAAATGTCCGAACGCCAGGCCAGTGAACCTGTATGGGTTTATTGGCGGGGGCGTGCTTTGGCTGCATTGGGCGACCAACAAGCAGCTGAAGAGGCCTTTGCTTCCATTGAGAATGACTACAGCTTTTATGGGCAATTGGCTTTAGAAGAGTTGGGTAAATCTATTGACGCACCTGCGCCAGCGCCTGCGATTGACCCCTTGGCCCAAGAGGATGTGCGACAAAGGCCGGGGCTGAATCGGGCGTTAGCATTATTTAAGCTGGGTTTACGTCCTGAGGCCACGCGCGAATGGGTAAACGGGGTGCGCGATATGAGCGATCAACAACTACGTGCGGCCGCCCAATGGGCGGGCGAACAAGGCGTTTTTGATCGGGTAGTTAACACCTCATTATTAACCCAGGACGAGGTGGATTTTGATCAGCGTTTTGTGGCGCCTTTTTTCGAAGGGGTATCGGCACAGTCCGAGCGCATCGGTTTGGACCCTGCATGGGTATATGGTTTGATTCGCCAAGAATCACGTTTTATGACAGATGCGCGTTCTCGGGTTGGGGCGTCTGGATTGATGCAGCTCATGCCTGACACCGCCAAATGGGTTGCCAACAAGATTGGCATGAAAGATTTTTCCATGGCGCAGATAGATGATTTTGAGGTCAACACGGTGTTGGGCACCAGTTATTTGAAAATCGTGCTAGACCAGCTGGGTGGCTCAGAGGTATTGGCCTCGGCAGGTTATAACGCTGGCCCTGGGCGTCCCAAGCAATGGCGTGCGCGTTTGCGTGCTCCTGTCGAGGGGGCAGTATTTGCCGAGACTATTCCTTTTACTGAGACTCGTTTGTATGTGAAAAATGTGCTCTCGAACACGGCTTATTATGCCGCTATGTTTGAAGATCAGCCGCAGTCTCTCAAGGCCCGTTTAGGCACGGTGAAGCCGCAATAATGAGTGCTTTAAAAAAAATGGCCCACAGCATTCGTGAGGATGCGCTCCTGGATGGTTTGCAATGCTACATCGTGGGGGGCGCTGTACGCGATTGCCTGTTGGGTACAACGGTGACAGATCGGGATTGGGTCGTGGTGGGGGCAACTCCGCAAGCCTTGGTTCAGCGGGGTTTTTTACCCGTGGGCGTCGACTTTCCTGTGTTTCTGCATCCGCACACCAAAGAAGAGTTTGCTTTGGCGCGCACCGAACGCAAACAAGGCCGTGGCTATCATGGCTTTGTTTTTTACACAGGCACCGAGGTGAGCTTAGAGGACGATCTGGCACGTCGGGATTTGACCATCAATGCCATGGCTGTAGGAGGCGATGGAGTCTTGGTGGATCCTTTTTCTGGGCAACGCGATCTGCTGCAACGCAAACTGCGCCACGTAGGGGCCGCTTTTGTCGAGGATCCAGTGCGATTACTGCGCTTGGCTCGCTTTAGGGCTCGTTTTGCGGATTTCGAGGTGGCCGATCAGACGCGGGCTTATGCGGTTGAATTAGTCAATAATGGCGAGGTCGATGCTTTGGTCCCCGAGCGGGTTTGGCAAGAGGTACAACGAGGATTGCTCGAGCCGGCCCCAGCGCGCATGTTTGAGTTTTTAGATCAGGTAGGTGCGCTAGCGCGCGTGTGCCCCACGTTGCGTTGGAACTCAGCAGTAAAGACCTTGTTGGCTGTGGGTGTGCAGCGCGCACTCAATGGTGCCCAGCTTTTTGCTTTGTTGGTGTCTGAGTCGGTTGACCCGACATCCGTAGGGCAGAATCTACGCGCTCCTAAAGCTTATATTGATTATGCGGTGCATCTGCAGCGATTGCGCAAACAACTGCTGGATTTTGAATCTCAGCAGGGTGTTCGACTCACAGCAGTACAGACTTGGCAGGTGTTGCAGGCTTTAGATGCTTTGCGTCGCCCCGTGCGTTTTACTGAATTATTAACAGCCTTATCGTGTATGCAAAAGGTGGATATTGATTTTTGGATGCGGGCTGTGGCTGCTGTGCAAACCGTTGATGCTGCGGCTATTGCGGGTGCGCACCGCGATGACCCTCGCGAGATTCCCCATGCTATTGCACGGGCTCGTCAACAGGCGCTAGTACAACAAATGGGGTTAAGCTCCGCGTAGGAGGTAGGCTGTTCGTCTTGTTAGACGTTGGGTCAGCCGTGGTAGTCAGTAGTCTCATGATCTGACCCCCCCTGCGATCTGTATTATTTCAATGGCCTTAGCGCCCTTTTGGGGTCGCTGTGGCTTGTGCTTGCTGGCGTTGTAGCGCCAATAGCATGATGCCTGTCACAACGCAGATACCGCCTGCTACCTGTATTAAACTCAGCCGTTGATCCAGTATTAGCCATCCCATCACTAGACTGGCAATGGGCTCAATATGCAAGGCAGGGGCGTTTTGGGCCATATTCAGGCGCGGAGTCAGGACAAAAAGAGTCACAAACCCCAACCCATACAGCGCACTTAATAAAAACACATAGAGCCATCCAATGGGTTCGGCCGGAGCAGACAGACCGTGCTCAAACAAACCGCTTTTACCAATCCCACTGGCCCCCAACATAATGACCACAGTGGCATAGAAACTGCGCACAGCGCCTGATAGGGCAGATATCTTATGCTCTGTAATCCACAAACCAAAGGAAAAGGCCAATGCCCCAGTGACGGCTGCGCCCACGCCAAAAGCCCACACCTGTCGGGCAGCATGGTCTTGTTCAAGCAAATGCGGCACATCTAGACTTAGAAATAGACCAAATAAACACAGCAGCATGAGCCAAAAACCGGTGCGCGTAGGGGCAGGCCCCCCCAAAGCCCAGGTAATCAGGGCCAGCAAAATTGCAAAGGTATGCAGAAACAGCAGGGCTATGCCCACTGGGATGCTGGCCACGGCGATATAAAGGCCGATGCTTTGAATGGTGAGCAATAATCCTAACAGTAGCTGCCATGGGCGCAGGGCGCGTGGTATGGCTAGTGATTGGCGCCGCCAAAATATAAAGATGCCCAAGGCTAAAACCACCAGACCCGAACGGAAAATTACCGCACTAATGACCCCTAGATCCATATCAAAGCCCATGCGGGCTGCAATATGCCCCAAAGAAAATGATAGGCCAATACAGGTCAGAATGAGGATTGAAAAAGGACGGCTAAAGCGTTGTGGCGGCATATTTTTAATATTGCAGGTGAAACAAGAAAAGAGAAAAGACGTTATGCAACGGGTGGAGCCAAGCGGTCTCTTCGATCGCCGCGGATAAAGCCTAGCAGCGGCGGTTGCATCCCTTTGCCAATCGCCAGTACTTTAAAAAGCTCGCCCATTTCACTTTCAGATAACAGCTTTTGGCAAGCGCCGGCGATATGCGTCCATTGGCGGGTTAGCTCTTCGTCGGTACCAGCGCCTAATTCTGCATGCAGTAGCTCTAACTGCTGGGCCAGCCCGCAGTTCAACAAAAAGGCACCCTGATTGATATAACCATAGACATCTAATTGTGCTTCTAATGCGGCATCGGCCAAGGCAGTAAAATCCACATGTGCTGTGATGTCCTGTAGGCCTGGATATATGAGGGGTTGATCATGGGCATGATGGCGGAAATGGCACATTAGTGTGCCCTCGTGCCGTTGAGAATGATAGTACTCGTGCTGCGGAAAGCCGTAGTCAATAATCAATGCAGCACCGTAGGTCAGCCAATCGCCTAATACGCGTACCCAGCCCTCGGCGTGGAGGTTGATTTCACTGCGATAGCCATCGATATCAGGCAGACGTTGCAGGGCTAAATGGGCCAAACTTTCCTCGGCGGGTCGTTGCGTCAACGCAAAGGGCACGGGCCCGGTTGAGCGTTCATCAAAACAAACACCGTATTCGTTCACCTCATTTTGGTTTTTTTCTACCCAGTGCACAGGCATGGCATCCATGACCTCATTAGCCAAAATACAGCCAGCAAAAGAATCCGGTAACTGATCCAGCCAGCGCACTTGGACACCAGCATCCATATAAGGTTGTAAGTGTGCTTCTTGGCGAGCACGCAGAGACGGCGAGATCTCTAGAATCCAGTACTGCAAAGTAGGAAAATCTACTTGTAATGTTTGGATGACAGGGGCGGCCAAAGCGCCAGTCCCGGCGCCAAACTCTAACACGATGGGTGGATGGCCTGCGGCCACACATTGTTCCAGCACCTGAGCAGCTTGTTGCGCCACCGCCTGCCCAAATAGCGGGGTGAGCTCGGGCCCGGTGGTAAAGTCACCCGTGGGCGTTTGACTGCCAAATTTAGTACTACCAGCAGTGTAATACCCCCATTCGGGGGCATAGAGGCATAACTGCATAAATTGGTCAAAGGGTAAAAAACCCTCTGGCTGTGATTGCATGGCGGCACGCAGCGCATCAATATGCGCATTTAGATGGCTGAGTAGTTCGGGTTCTAAATCAGGCAGCCCAGTGGGCATTTGTGGGTAGCTATGCGAGGGTGTGGTCATAGGTTTATAAAATAGTACATGGGTGGCATTCGATGCTTTACACTGTAGATTATCCTGAGTTGCGCAGTCCGGTGGCAATACCATTGATGGTGATGTGTATTGCTGTGCGGATGCGGTCATCAGAATGATGAGTGCGATAGTGCTGCAGTAATTCGATTTGTAGGTAATTCAACGGGTCGATATAGGCAAAACGCTCGTTTAGGGTCGCCTGTAGCTCGGGGTGATGGGCCAACAGGCCATGATCAGTGATGGCTTCTAGGGCCCATAAACAACGTTGGTACTCTTGTTCAATGCGGTGGTAAATACGTTCAGCCAGGTCTTGGTCCTCGAGCAGTGCGCTATAGGCTTTGCCGATACGCAGATCAGTTTTGGCTAGCACCTGCTCCATATTGGACAACAAGGTGTAGAAAAACGGCCATTGGGTAGCCATTTTCTGCAAGGTTTCCAAACGTTCTTCATAGGTGCTGGCGGGAGCGCCCGGAATTCCTTCGTTTAGGTATCGGGTCAGTGCGGCACCCACACCGTACCAGCCTGGCAGGGGCAGGCGACATTGAGCCCAAGAAAATCCCCATGGAATGGCGCGTAGGTCTTCGATGCGATATTGATCACGCCGCGCTGCGGGCCGTGAGCCTATTTTTAGATCCGAGATCTCTAAGATGGGTGTGGCTGTGAAAAAATATTCAGTAAATCCAGGGGTGTTAAAAACCAGATCTCGATAAGTCTGCTCGGCCACCTGCGATAAGTAATCCATGGTGGGCCCGTATTTTTCAATCAGTCGGTGTTCATTGGCCGTTCGTTTTGGGCTACCTAAGGTCGCCTGCAGTGTCGCTGAAACAAACATTTCTAAATGCCAGCGGCCGATAAATTCGTCTTTATATCGGCTTTGGATCATCTCACCTTGCTCGGTGAGGCGTATCTGGCCACCGACAGTTTCTGCCGGCTGTGCCAATATGGCATCAAAACTAGAGCCCCCGCCACGACCGACCGAGCCCCCACGCCCGTGAAAAAGCCGCAACCGCACCTCATGGTCACGAAAGACCTCTAATAACTGCAGCTCGGCCTGGTATAAAGACCAATTTGCAGTGAGGTAACCGCCATCTTTGTTGCTATCCGAATAGCCCAGCATGACCTCTTGGATGCCGTTATGGCAGCGTTCAATGCGTGTTTTGACCTCGGGCAAGGCCAGCCAAGCCGCCATAATATCAGGGCCGCGCGCCAAATCAGGAATGGTCTCAAATAAGGGGACGACCATGACCTCATCAGCGGGACCCTCATGTTTTTGCGGTTGGGCGAGCCCCGTTTCTTGTTGGAGCACCAAGACGGCTAGCAAATCGCTTAGCCGTTCGGTATGTGAGACAATGTATTGTTGGATTAGCTGGGGACCAAAGCGTTGTCGCATTTGAGCAGCCATGCGCAAGATGGCTAACTCTTTCTGGGTTTCTGCGCTGTAGTTCAACCAGGGCGAGACCAAGGGGCGGGCATTTTGTAGCTCGGCACGCAGTAGTTTAATTTTGTCTTGCTCGCCCAATGCGCTGTATTGGACAGGTTGGCCCTGAAAATAGCAGTCAGCGGCGCTAAAGAGCTCGTCCAGTACGCGAGCATGTACGTCCGAGCTTTGGCGTAAATCAATGGTCGCCAAATGAAAGCCAAATACTCGCACCGCTTGAATCAATGGCCCTAAGCGCAGGTTGATAATAGATTGCGCCTGTGATTGTTGTAACGATAGGGCGATGCATTGCAGATCATCTAAAAAATCATTGGCATCGCTGTAGGCGTTGGCTGCATAGGTAGGGTGGATGGCGCGGCGCTCGCCCGTTAGTTGTAAACAGGTGGCATCCAGACGGGCATAGATGTGGATACAAGCACGTCTATAGGGCTCGTCTAATCGATGGGGTGACTGATCCTGACTGTCAGCGGCCAGTTGTAGTAACGATGCGCTAGGGGGTGCCAGGCTTTCTGCGACTGAAAGCTCGGTACCCAATGCTTTGAGCTCGCTGAGGTAAAAATCAAAGACGCAACGCCCTTGATGCTGGGCGGCTGTTTCCAATGTTTGTGCATTGATTTTTGGGTTCCCGTCGCGGTCACCCCCAATCCAGCTGCCCATACGCAGAAACAAGGGCGGGTGCTTGAGGGACGGCTGATCAGCGGTTTGCGCATCCAGTGCTAATTGCGCTTCTAGTTGCTCAAAGGTATTTAAATATAGTTCGGGGATGACTTTAAAAAAGGTCAGTGGGTAATAGGCCAGCGCATTGTCAATTTCATCCTCTACGGTCAGGGTATGCGGGCGTAAAAGCCGAGTTTGCCATAAAGTAGTAATAAGGCCGTCCAGAGTACGCGCCAGTTTGCCATTTACCTGTAGATCAGAGCTGTTTTTGTCAACTGTGTCCGGCAATGCCTCGAGACAGCTGGCAATAGCGCGGTGCAGCGCCAGCGTACTTTGGCGTTGCACCTCGGTCGGGTGTGCTGTCAGTACGGGCATGATGCAGCTGCTATTCAAGATGTTTAAAATCTCTGTGGGGGTATGATGGGTCAGCGCAGTTTTTAATGCATAGGCTAACGAGGTCTGAGCGCTTTGGCCGTTGGATTCAGGTAGCTCCCAGTGGGTGCGCAGGACATGGTCTTCGGCGATATTAGCCAGGTGCAGAAAATACGTAAAAGCACGTGCTACAGTCTCGGCCTCATCAGCACTCAGAGCAGATAAAGCAGCGCTCAGGGCTTTGCTATCGGGATTGTTGGTTTGACGTTTGAGGCCGACTGCGGTGCGGCGTACCTGTTCAATACGCTGGAACATCGCCTCACCATTGTTGCCCCGAATGACATTTCCAAGTACTTTCCCTAATAGGCGAATGATTTGTTGCAGTAACGCTGCATGTGAGGAGGTAGACTGCAATTGCATGGGAAACTCCTGCTATAGATTATTGGTGGGCAGCACTTAATAGGTGCCCAGTTTTTAGGATTTTTTATCTTTTTGTTAGAGAATTATTATGCCTCAATATCGTTCACGTACTTCTACGCATGGTAGAAACATGGCGGGTGCGCGTGCACTGTGGCGCGCCACCGGGATGAAAGACGATGATTTCAACAAACCTATTATCGCAGTTGTAAATTCATTTACCCAGTTTGTGCCTGGACATGTCCATTTAAAAGATATGGGGCAGCTGGTCGCACGTAATATCGAGGCGGCAGGGGGTGTGGCTAAAGAATTCAATACCATTGCTGTCGATGATGGTATTGCCATGGGTCACGATGGGATGTTGTATTCCTTGCCCAGCCGCGATTTGATCGCAGACTCAGTAGAGTACATGGTCAATGCACATTGTGCAGATGCCATGGTGTGTATCTCTAATTGCGACAAAATTACTCCTGGTATGTTGATGGCCGCCCTGCGCATAAATATCCCTGTGATTTTTATTTCCGGGGGCCCTATGGAGGCAGGCAAGGTCGTCGCCAAAGATGGCAAAACCGTTGTCCACAAGCTGGATTTGGTGGATGCCATGGTTCAGGCTGCTGATAGCTCGGTCAGTGACGAAGAGATGCTCGACATCGAGCGCAGTGCCTGCCCCACCTGCGGTTCTTGCTCGGGGATGTTTACTGCAAACTCGATGAACTGCTTGACCGAGGCCTTAGGCTTGGCATTGCCCGGTAATGGGACGTTGGTCGCAACACATGCTCGCCGCCAAGGGTTATTCGAAAGCGCCGGGGCTGTGATTGTTGATTTGTGCCGTCGTTACTACGAAGAAAAAGACGAGTCAGTCTTGCCGCGTAATATTGCCACTTTTGAAGCCTTTGAAAATGCCATGGTACTAGATATTGCCATGGGTGGTTCGACCAACACTGTATTGCACTTGTTAGCTGCTGCCCAAGAGGCCGGGGTGGATTTCACCATGGCTGATATTGACCGTTTGTCGCGTCAGGTCCCGTGCCTGTGCAAGGTGTCTCCTGCTATTGATGACGTACACGTTGAGGATGTCCACCGTGCAGGGGGTATTTTAGGTATATTGGCCGAGCTCGCCCGCGGTGGTTTACTAAATTTGGATGTAGGTAATATTCACAGCGGCACATTGGGTGATGCCATTAAAAACTGGGATGTATTGGGTGAAAATGGCAAAGCCGTCGAACGCTTTTTCCTCAGTGGCCCGGGCGGCGTACCTACCCAAACAGCATTTAGCCAAGACCGTTATTACGAAAGCCTAGACTTGGATCGTGAAAATGGCTGCATCCGTAATATAGAACACGCTTATTCCGAGGATGGTGGTTTAGCCGTACTGTATGGAAACCTGGCTGAAAACGGTTGTATCGTTAAAACGGCAGGCGTGGACGAGAGCATCCTCACTTTTACGGGTAAAGCTCGCGTCTTTGAAAGTCAAGACTCTTCTGTTGAGGGCATTTTAGGCGGTAAAGTCGGCCCAGGGGATGTCGTGATCATCCGCTACGAGGGTCCAAAAGGCGGGCCCGGCATGCAAGAAATGCTTTATCCGACTTCCTATCTAAAGTCCATGGGCTTAGGTGCACAGGCAGCGCTCTTTACCGATGGACGCTTTTCCGGTGGGTCTTCTGGTTTGGTGATTGGTCATGCCTCGCCCGAGGCCGCCGAGGGTGGTGCGATAGCACTGGTCGAAGAAGGCGATACCATTGAGATTGATATTCCCAACCGCCGCATTCATCTGGCCATCAGTGACGAAGAGCTCGCGCGTCGCCGCGCCGAGATGGAAGCACGCGGGGATCAAGCCTGGCAACCCAAAGAAGAGCGTAAGCGCGCCGTCAGCCAAGCATTATTGGCTTATGCAGCGATGGCGACCTCAGCTGACCGAGGTGCGGTACGCGATCTCAGTCAAATCACCCAGCGCCGTTAATTAAAACGCTATCACTGTCTGCATCCAGACTGCCGATGCTGCCCTTACCGGGGCCATCGGCAGTTTTTTGTTGATTTCTAATTCGATAATGCGTGGCTGTGGACCTGGTTGCGGCCGGCGCGTTTAGCCGCATATAAGGCCTCGTCAGCTCTTTGAATGATATGGGTTAAAGGTTCATCAGGGTGAGCTACAGCTATCCCGATGCTGACGGTGCATTGGATGGGGTTGCCCTCTAGATCGTTGATCTGTAATGCTGCAGTGGCCAGACGTATTTGTTCGGCTTGGCCATGCAATTGTTCTAAATTTAGCTCATCACGGATGAGTAGGAATTCCTCGCCACCATAACGGGCAATGCGGTCAGTGGGCTGTCGGTGCTCGCGCAGTAAATCGGCAAATCGCCGCAGTACTATATCGCCCACAGCATGTCCGTACTGGTCATTAATTTTTTTAAAATGATCCAAATCCAGCAGCATTACACCTAGGGGCTGCCAGTGCGATTCGCCTGACTCATCACTTTCCATCAAATCTAATAACGAATGGCGGTTGAGTAATCCGGTCAGCTGGTCGTGTGTGGCTTGGCGATATAGGCGTAACAGCAAATTGAGATGAAAATGATTGGCGGTCAAGGCCATCACAAGCAAAGCGCACAGCAGCCATAGTTGCTGAATTAAATGCGTGGCAGGGGTCGCGTCAATGTAAAAAGAATACAGCTGTACTGCGATGACCAGTGCGCCCACCAGCAGTGATTCGAGCAGGGTCAGAGGGAAAATGCTCAGCGTAGCCACTAGCAAAAAAGGGATAAACTGATAATTACCTAATTCGGGTAGTTCGAAAGGGGCCGTCACAAAGAGCAAATAAGCATAAAAACATGCTGGGCTGAGCAATAAGATGATGGCCAAGGTTGTTTGCTGGCGAGCAAAAACGCGCCAATAAGACAGCAACAAAATTGCAATTAGACTGATAAAGAAAAGCAACCGAGCCAAACGCAACTGGGGCAAGACCTGGGCCGGCAAGAGCACATGATCAAACAGAGCCCAGAAAGGAGACAGGACAATAAAAATCCAGCCCACGATCCGCAGCCGGCTGCCCAAATACTGGTTACGGGCATAGGCAAAATCGGGGGTGTGTTTTTTTCCGGAGAGAGTGTCCAGAATGGAACTGGAGCCGCGGTGAAAGAAATCCATCAGTGTTTGCTTTTTAGACATAACGATCCATCTACGGCTGGCAGTTTGATAGGGTACAGCAGCGCCTGTAGCGGTTTGGGTACAAATTTTACCTTTAGTCAAAATAAAAACAAGTTTGAAAGGCAGTTATGTGCAGAGGAAAAAACCATGCTTGGCGAGTACAATATATGCTATTTTAGTGCTACCAGCTCATGGAGGTGACTAGGGTGTTAACGGCACAACAACGCGCACAGCAACAGCAAGTAATCCATTCATTGGGTGCGCAGCCTACTATAGATATCGACCACGAACGGCAACGGCGTGAACAGTATTTACTAGATTATTTACAGCAGACCGGTAGCCGGGCCTTGGTGCTGGGTATTAGCGGTGGGGTCGATTCCCTGCTGGCAGGTTTGATAGCCCAGCATGCTGTACGGGCGGCTCGCGCCCAGGGGTTGCAGGCATCTTTTCATGCCCTGCGGTTGCCCTATGGACAACAAAAAGACGCTGACGATGCAATTGCCGCGGTTGAATGCATTGATCCTGATTATCATCATGTGGTCGATATTCAACCGGCCACAGATGCTTTGGTCGATCAGTTAGAGGCCGCACAGGGGCCTTTGCCGTCCGAGCAGCGTGACTACATCATTGGCAATGTCAAAGCGCGCCAGCGCATGGTGGCGCAATACACATGTGCCGCTGCTCATGCGGGATTAGTATTGGGCAGTGATCATGCCGCCGAGGCGCTGATGGGATATTTCACTAAATACGGTGATGGCGCAGCTGATATCATGCCATTGGCGGGTCTGACCAAATCGCAGGTGCGTGCATTGGCTCATGCTTATGGCGCGCCGCGTCATTTAGTTGATAAAGTACCGACTGCAGATTTGGAATCAGGGCGCCCTTTATTGCCTGACGAAGAGGCCTTTGGTATCAGTTATGACGATATTGACGCTTTTTTGACGGGCCATGAGGTTTCCGCGCATGTTTTTGAGGTGATTATGCGTCATTATCGTGCCAGTGCCCACAAACGCCAATTACCGGCTCACCCATGATTGTGTTTGTGTATGCGCGTCCTTCCGTTATTGGGCCCATTTTAGTTGGGTTTCTTAACCGCTTTTTCTCAGCGAATATTCGCAAATAATCATAAAGATCCGACATTATGCAGCCTGTATTGCCTCCTTATTTGATTGCTCGCTGGCTGGTCGTCATCGTTCTACTGGTGGGGTTATTCTTTCTCAAGGATTTCCTCATACCCGTGTTGGGGGCGTTGGTTATTGGTCTGGCCAGCTGGCCTTTATATAAAAAACTGTTAGCGCGTTGTCGCTATCGGTACACCTTGGCGGCGACGCTGGCCTTGTTGATGTTTATTGGCATCTTGTTGATTCCATTGTCATTGGCATTATCTTTTGTCATTCAAGAAGCCAGCAATTTTGTCATCTGGGCTTTGGTCGTCAACCGCGAGGGCGCCCCCGTTCCTGTGTGGCTATCTGAGTTGCCCTTTGTGGGCGAGCACCTGACCGAGTATTGGGGTATGTACCTGGGCGAGCCCCATGCACTGGGCGCTATGGTAGAGATGATCAGTGGCGAACATCTGGGCAATATTTACCGCATGGTATTGACCGCTACCGGCGATGTGGTGCATTTACTTCTTAATTTATTGTTTTTCCTGATTACTTTGTTCTTTGTCTACAAAGACGGGGATCGTATTTTGGCTCAGGTAGATATTATTGGCGAACGTATCTTGCCCAAACGCTGGCAACGTTTTTCTCGGGTCGTACCTGCCACCGTAAACTCTACAGTGACTGGCATGGGCCTCATCGCCATTGGTGAAGGGGTAGTGCTAGGCTTAGCCTACTGGATTGCTGGGGTACCTTCGCCAGCGCTATTAGGTGCTGTGACTGGTTTTATGGCGCTAATTCCGGGTGGTGCGCCCCTATCCTTTACGCTTGTATCAATTTATCTACTCTCCTCTGGTAAAATCATGGCGGGTGTAGGGTTATTCTTGTGGGGCTCTATCGAGCTTTTCATCGTCGACAAAACCCTGCGTCCTCGCTTGGTCGGGGGACCGGTCAAATTACCTTTCTTGCCGACCTTCTTTGGTTTGGTTGGCGGGGTAAAGACCCTGGGCTTTGTAGGGCTATTTATAGGTCCCGTGTTAATGGCTTTATTGGTGGCCATTTGGCGCGAGTGGCTCTTAAACGAGGTACCCTTTGAGTCTGGCTCCTGATTTTTATTTTTTAATCATGGGTGTTAGCAATTTATGTTGGTAGATACAAAAACCCGTTATGGAACCATAACAAGACTGCTTCATTGGCTGATGGCCTTGGGCTTTTTATGGATGTTATTCACAGCAACGGTGCATTTCATTGACAAGGATTCAGCCTTGAATGAGGCCATCTGGCGTTTTCATTCGCTGGTGGGCTTTACCATGCTCATGCTGGGGGTGATTCGTGTGGTTTGGCTATTAATCCAGCGTACACGTCGTCCTGAGAACGATCTCAATGTCCGTTTGGGGCATTTGGCTTTGTACGTATTGATGATACTGACCCCGTTCTTGGCATTAATGCGCGCGTATGGTTCGGGGCGCGGTTTTAGTTATTTTAGTTGGCAAATCTTTGCGCCACGTGATTCCAAGATTGAATTCTGGATTGATTTAGCAAATCAATGGCACAGTGTTTTTGGTTGGCTGCTGTTTTTATTCATCATCGGGCACACGTTAATGGCTTTTTACCATCGCTCAAAAGGGCCCGAGCATAACGTGTTCCCACGCATTATTGGACGCTCGTCCAGATAATGTAGTGATGACGCTGATGGGTGCCGCTTTGCAGTGGCACCTATGACGGTTATTGGTATTGATGCCGATACCGATGTCCGTGACTATGGTTTCAGTATAAAAAAGACCCCAAAAAGTTAGATACACTTTTTGGGGTTTTTAAATGAAAGCTCAGCTCTTTATTGAAGACTGGCTGGGCAGTGGGGTTCCTGCTAGTTTATTGTTGCTGATGTTGCGGTTGGTGTTGGTGATGCTGCTGTTGCTGACTGTGATGATGTTCATGGTGTTGCCCACGAGGACCGCGCTGGCCGTGATATTTACCATGACCACGGCGGTTGCCCTTGGTGTATTGCTTTTTAATGTTTAGTTCGCCTTTGGGATCAATGTAAATATGGCGAAATGTCCCTTTGTCATCACGGGTGCGGGCAAAATAGCCATTCCTAGTTTGTTTCAGCAGCATGATTTCCCCGTATCCTGCATTTTTGAGCTTTTTAGTGACATCATCAAAGCTCACCCAGTCTGAACGGTCAATGCTCTTGTCTTTCACTTGTTGGGTGCTGAGAGTTTTGGGGTTGCCCTCATTGGCGTTGGTCTTTTCCTGAGACCAAGCCAGGGGGCTGGCTAAAAAGGTGACCCCTAGTACGAATGCTGCAATCTGTGTTTTCTTTTGCATGTGATGCTCCTGTTATGAGATAAATCTGTCTGGAATGGTTCCATTATGCCGCTGTTTATATGAATCGCTAATGAAGTACTGATTCATATTGCTTTCATTTTTTATTCACCCGAGGTTAATGCTTTGGGGATTAAAATAGTGGTATCGAGACCCTTGTGGATGCGATAGTGAGCATTAGAAATATTTTATTGATGGTTGTTTTTGGGGTTGCGTTGCCGTTGGCGGCCAGTAACGGCATTGCCCATTCACATCACCACTCAAAAACACCTCCGCTTAGTGCGGAACAAGCACGTAAAGCCTATCAACAGGGCCATGTGCTTTCTCTGCGCAAGGTGGCGGCACAAACTTTAGAACAATTCCCTGGGAAAGTACTCAAGGCCGTATTAACGCATAACGAGGATGAGTGGGTTTATACGCTGGTGATCCTCCAAGAGGGAGGCTACATTACAAAAGTATGGGTTGATGCGCAGGATGGCAAGCTCATCGACCACAAGTCCAGAAAAAAACGTGGCTCGAGGAAAAAGCATGAGAGTTTTGGTCGTTGAGGATGATGCACAGTTGGCACAACAGATTGCCGCTGCCTTACAAGAGCATGAATACGTGGTGGATGTCGCGACTGATGGTAATCAGGCACATTATATTGGTAGCGTTGAGGCTATTGATGCTGTGGTGCTTGATTTAGGGCTGCCCGAGCTCGATGGGCTGACTGTCTTGCAGCGTTGGCGAGACGAGGGCTTGACCATGCCCATTTTGATTCTCACCGCCCGCGATAGCTGGCACGAAAAGGTGTTGGCTATTGATGCCGGGGCAGATGATTATTTGACCAAGCCTTTTCACATGCAAGAGCTACTTGCACGTTTACGGGCTCTGTTGCGGCGTTTGGCAGGACAGGCCAGTGCTGAGCTGACCTGTGGCGCATTGGTATTGGACACGCGGCATTCTCGTTTTAGCTATGACGGGCAGACTGTGCAATTGACCAGTTACGAGTTTCGTGTCCTGTCTTATCTGATGCATCATGCGGGTCAAATTATCAGCCGCAGCCAGCTCAGCGAGCATATTTACGCCCAAGATCAAGATCGCGATTCCAATACTATTGATGTGTTTATTGGCCGCTTGCGCAAAAAAATTCCAGCCCAAGCCATCGAGACTGTTCGCGGACAGGGCTATCGTTTGGTGCCTGTCCAAACATCCTGATCATAGGGGGGGGTGATGCATCGCTTGTTTTCGTCCCTACGCTGGCGGCTTTTATTAGGAACAGCGCTGTGGGTGCTCGCTAGTTTGCTGGTGGTGGGTACGGTTGTCTGGTATGTCTTCAAAGAGCAGACCGAGTCTCAGCTGCGTAGCGAGCTCAGTGTGCATTTAAACCAATTGAGCGCTGTGCTCGAGTGGCAGGACAATGACAGTCTTGCTGATGAGGCGCAAGAGTCCCCTCAGGTGGTGTTGGCAGGGCGGCTCAGTGAGCCCCGTTTTGAGCAACCCTTATCAGGATGGTATTGGCAGGTCAGCATTCCCGAGTCCGGCAGCCCACGGGCAGAGGGCTCGGCGCAATCCTTGCAACCGCGTTACGAATCAGCACTGCAGTCTGATTCCCTTTGGGACGAGAGTTTACCTATACTGCCCATGCGCGGGATTCAACAGTGGTGGTCCGGAGTACGTTCTATTGATGACGAACCATTATATGTGCTGCAGCAGCGCTTGCGGCTGGCAGATGAGGGTGCGCCCGAGCTTTTACTGACGATGGCTGCCCACGAAACTGTGGTGCAGGGGCCAATGGCCCGTTTTACTACATTGCTGGTGGTTGCTTTTGGGTTGATGGCATTAGGTATTTTGGCTGCTGCGGCAGTGCAGTTTCACGCTGTGATGAGCCCAATACAACGATTGGTCAAGCAACTACGCAGGATAGAACAGGGTGAAAAGGCACAGCTCGAGGGTGAATATCCCAGTGAAATTACGCCCTTGACCGAGGCTTTTAATAATGTTCTTGGTACTAACGCAGTGGTATTAGAGCGGGCGCGGGCACAGGCGGGTAATGTGGCACATGCAATTAAAACACCTATGACAGTTTTGGGTAATGCTGCCGCTAAAGATGATTCTGAGCTAGGCGTTTTGGTGCGCGAACAGGTGGGGTTGGCGCAGCAACAGCTCAATGTTCATTTGGCACGGGCACGGGCAGTGGCACAGGTCAAAACATTTGGGGTGCGCACTCAGGTGCCGCCTGTGATAGCAGCCATTCAACGGGTGTGTTCTCGTGTTTATGCAGATAAAGATTTATCGTGGCAGGTCGATCTACATGCGACTGAGTTTTATTTTACCGGCGAAGAACATGATTTACAGGAAATTTTGGGCAATATCTTTGATAATGCCTGCAAATGGGCCAAACAGCAGGTGCACGTGACCACCCGCGCGCTGGATGGCAAGGCAGAGCGTTCGCGATGGGAATTGGTTTGCGAAGACGATGGCCCAGGGATCGCGCCGGCGCAGATCAATCATATTTTGCAGAGAGGTGTGCGCGGTGATGAAAGCGCACCGGGTTCAGGATTAGGCCTGGCTATTGTGAACGATTTAATCACTGTTTATGGGGGGCAAATACAAGTACAACGCTCTTCCTTGGGCGGTGCTTTAATTCGCCTACAGCTGGGTTAAAGGGCCAATCAACCCAGCTGCCTGCAATAGGACAATACCCGCAGCAACCAAGCACAATAAAGCAAAAGTAAGTTGAATGGTGCGTGCGGGCAAACGAGGCGCCAGGAGGCGTCCTAAAATCATGCCGCTGATAACAGCGCAGACAAAATACCAGCTGCCTGAGGGCAATGCCCGATTCTGCCAAAGGGCGACTGTGACCGCACTGCCTGACACCATGGCAATCACCATGAGTGAGGTTGCCACAATGCTGTGCAGGCTCAATGGGGTGTAACGCTGTAGCGCGGGGACCACTAAAAAGCCACCACCCACCCCAAGCAAACCGGTAAACATGCCAGTGACAGCACCGATACCGCCGATAGTCAGGATTGTGGGTGGGGTCCAGATAAATTTTCCGGTGCCTGTATTTAGACGGCAAGGTTTTGACATCTGCGATTTTTGAGCTGCCTGTCGAGCGCCTAGAAGACCCCGTAACATGCGCGTGGCGATCAAGACCATCAATGCACCAAAGCAAAACATCAGTAGTGTGTCGGATAGTTGGTGCGCCAGCGCAATGCCTATTGGAGCCGTCAATGCACCAGCGATGGCCATGAGGATTGCGGCCTTGTAGCGGACTTGGCGTTTTTGCAAACCATCGAGGGCACCCGTCACGGCTGCCAACCCAACTGCAATAAGCGCAATCGGAGCGGCCTGAGTCATGGGCCATTGCATGCCCAATACCAAAGCAGGCACCGCCAGGATTCCCCCGCCGGCGCCTGTCAGGCCTAGCACTAGGCCCACCAAGGCCCCCAAAATGGTGATGACAAGCATTCAAATTTATCCGTGTCTGCGGTGCATCCGGGAATGATGCACGTATCACCATCCATTATAAGCTAATAGCTGTTAATTATTTAAGGGGCTGTGCTGATGGGATTTGCTGATGAGCTCGGTGTATGAGTTTTGTGGTGGGTTTAGTCAATGGTTTCCAAAACCTCGGCCAGGGTATTAAAGATTTTGTCTATTTCCTCTTCGCTTACGATGAGTGGTGGGGAAATAGCGATGGTGTCAGCTGTATAGCGGATGAGCACACCACGGTCAAAGCATTTTTCAAAGGCTTCGGCAGCACGGGCGCCAGGGGCATCGGGGCGTGGGGTTAGTTCTATTCCTGCCACCAAACCAATATTACGAATGTCCATGACATGAGGGCTATTTTGTAGGGCATGTGCGGCCTCTTCCAGATAGGGTGATAGCTCGCGGGCACGCATAAATAGATCCTCGCGGGCATAAATGTCCAAGGTCGCTAAAATCGCCGCAGTCGCTAATGGGTGGGCCGAGTAGGTGTAGCCATGGAAAAACTCGATGCCACTGTGACTGCCCTGGACGATGGCATCATGTAGATCGCGATGCACCGCGACAGCACCGGCAGGAACCGCAGCGTTGCTGATGCCTTTGGCCAAGGTAATCAAATCTGGGGTGATGCCCAGCATCTCACTGGCTGTGTTGTATCCCAAACGACCAAAAGCCGTAATGACCTCGTCAAATATCAACAAAATACCGTGTTTAGCGGTGATCTCGCGTAAGCGCTCTAAATAGCCTTTGGGCGGCACGAGGACGCCAGTAGAGCCGGCCATAGGCTCGACGACGACAGCTGCAATGGTACTGGGGTCGTGCAAGGCGATGATGTTTTCTAACTCGTCCGCCAAATGTGCACCCCATTCGGGTTGGCCACGGCTAAAAGCGTTTTTTTGTAGGTTGTGCGTGTGGGGTAAATGGTCCACATGCGGCAACAACATACTTGAAAAATTGCGGCGATTGTTAGAGATGCCCCCAACCGAGATCCCACCAAAGCCAACACCATGATAGCCGCGTTCGCGACCAATCAGTCGAGTGCGCTGGGCGTCTCCGCGTGCTCGATGATAGGCAATGGCGATTTTCAGGGCAGTATCGATGGCTTCTGAGCCCGAATTAGTGAAAAAGATTCTATCCAAGCCTGCTGGCATGAGTTCGGATACGGCTTTGGCGGCACGAAAGGAATCTTCGTGACCGATTTGAAAGCTGGGCGCATAGTCCAAAGTGCGGGTTTGCTCGGCGATGGCTGTACTGATCTCGTCGCGGCCGTGGCCGGCATTAACACACCAAAGCCCCGATGTTGCATCCAGGATTTGCTGCCCATCTGCAGTGGTGTAGTACATACCTTTGGCGCCGACGAGTAACCGCGGGTCCTCTTTGAATTGTCTGTTGGCCGTAAAAGGCATCCATAGGTGAGATAAATCAGGTCGTTGGGTGCGACTCATGGTGTGCTCCTAAAATTATTTATAACTTGCGGGCAAGACAGCACTGGTTGTAGGGCTGTTTGTCAGTTGGGTTTGATTTGTTCTGAGTTTATTGTGCAGCCTTTGGGCATATATTATGAATACACAGTACACATAAAAAGATTAAACTGTATTGCTAATATATATAAAACTGTACTGGTGTTTTTTATGGAAATGCGATTATTTGAGCCCCAGCGTGCGACAGCACAGCATCCAGCCCCTACTTTGGTAGAGCAGGTTATAGCGGCATTACAGCGTGCGGTGCAGCAGCGCATTTTGCCGCCAGGCAGTCCTGTGCCCTCGATCCGTCGTTTTGCTCGCACCCATGCGATTAGTCCCTATACGGTCTCTCAGGCGTATGGTCGTTTAGTCGCCCAAGGGTGGTTGTTTTCCAGGCCTGGTTCAGGTTATTGGGTTGCACCACTGCCGCCTGGCACCCCTGCATTGAAAACTGCTGCTCAGACTCATTCGCCAGGGGCTGATTTACAGTCTTGGCAGCCCCCTAAAGTCGGCGAACGATGGCTTTTAGAGGATGTATTTGCGGATCATTCCATCCCTATTAAATCGGGCTGCGGTTGGCTGCCAACTGAATGGCTGCGGCGTTCAGGGCTGGATACAGCATTACGTAGTTTGACGCGAGTGCCGTTAGGCCAGCTCAGTGGTTATGGCCACCCTTATGGATATTTCCCATTGCGTGAGTTTTTGACGCAGCATTTGGCTCAGTATGGTTTACAGGTCAATACACAGCAGATATTGCTGACCCAAGGGGCCACACAAGCCTTGGATTTAGTGCTGGGTGCGCTATTGCAACCTGGTGATACAGTGCTGGTCGAGGTCCCGTGCTATGCCAATGTCCTATCCATGTTGCGTATGCATGGAATAAAAGTCGTTGGTGTGCCACGAGATGCCACAGGCTTTGATTTGCAGGTTTTAGAGGAACAATTAAAACAGCATCCAGCGCGGCTGTTTTTTACTAATCCTATCTTGCATAATCCAACGGGCAGTAGTTTGAGCTTTGAGCAGGCTTTTCAATTGTTGGGTTTATTGCAGCGTCACGGAGTACAAATCATCGAGGATGATGTGTCGCGTCTGTTAACTGCTGGCCAAGCGCCTGTGTTAGCCGCTATGGGTGGTGTCAATCAGGTCATTTATGTCGGTAGTTTCTCTAAAAGCATTGCCCCATCGACACGGGTCGGATATGTGGTGGGCAGTGCACCACTGATCGAGGCTTTGGCCAGTCGCAAGATGGCGCTGGGTTTGACTACCCCCGAGCTCATGGAACGGTTGGTGCATCAGGTGGTTAGTGGGGGGCGCTACCAACAACATGTAAACGGCATGCAAACAAAACTCATGCAGGCGCATCATCATTTTTATGAGCAATGCGAGGTATTAGACATGCAGGTGTGGGCGCAGCCCTATGCGGGGTTATTTGCCTGGGCGCGTTTGCCGGCCTCTGTGCGTACACGTACTGCTAGTACGGTGCAGTTAGCTCAACGCGCTTTACAGTCAGGGATATGGTTAGCCCCAGGTTCTTATTTTTACCCCCAAGGTGATGACCATGGCTGGATGCGATTCAATGTCGCTCATTCTCAGGCCCCCGAGCTTTGGGACTTTTTGGCCCAAGCCCAAGCACAGCTATAAAACAAATTTCACGTATGGTGTAAACAAAAAAAGGCCACACCATAGAGGTGTGGCCGAGGACGCTTTCTAGCCAAAACGTGAGTGTTTAAGGTTGTTATCCCATACCCACGCTTTTAATATAGGTCAAAACACTAAATAAGACTTTGATATGGCTCAAGTCAATGGCTTTTGGTGGCGATAGAGTCCCCAGATGAAGACCGTACCAAAAGAATAAACCATGATGCCGCTATTATGGGAAAGAAAAGCTTGGGTCAGCCCAAAATCAATAAAGCTAACTGCCAACAAGGTACCAGCAACTGCGGTTGCGCGCTGGCTCTGGCAGCGATGTTGTAATCCGGATGAGAACAGCTTAAAAGGCAAGGCATAGATGAAAAATAAGGCCAAGAAGCCCAAAATCCCATATTTGGCGGCGGAATTTAAAATTTCATTGTGTGGCTGGGTGAAATGTTCGATAGCGGGATGAGCGCGTCCTTGTCCCACTAAGTGCTGGATGCCATGATGGTAGCCCGAATCACCCCAACCCATGAGTGGGTGCTCTTGGATTAGTTGCCCGGCAGCACGCCACATCTCGAATCGCTGACCGATAGAGGTCACCGGATTATCTAAAAACCAATAGGCATAGATATCGCTATAGGCCTCATGGACGCGCTGTTGTACTCCGAGCTCGGGGGTTAGATAAACGGCGGCTGCGCCACCGATTAGGACCAATGCTAATAACCACTGTAATTTCTTATTGAGCTGATCTGAATACGCACGATAGAAAACCAAAATAACCAAGGGCAAACCTACCCAGCCCCCTCGGCTGCCCGATAGCAAAGAAGCCGTGATTCCTAAAAGAGCCCCAGCAGCCAAGAATAAGACCCACAACGGACGATGACGTACACGTTGGCGGGCCCACATCAAACCTGCCAAGCACCATAATCCTAGCAGCATGGATAGGTTGCCATATTGAATGGCATTGGTGTGTCCATCAGCGCGCTCTATATGCAAATAAAATTTTTGTTCAATCGCCCACAGCCCCGAACTAATCGCCCCAAAGGCCACACCTGCCCACCAGGCCTGGATGCAGGGGCGGAAACGAATCAGCAGGAACAGGCCGAATGGGGCCAGTAGAAATCGGACTGGTTTATCAAAGTAACGGCTAGATTCGCCGTGATATAGGACATTAATTACACCGACCAGTCCATAAAAGAGAAAAATAGCTAAAAGCCAGTAATCATCGCGTTGTAGCTGCCGTGTTAAAGCCGGCTGACAGAGCAGGCAGACCAGACCGCCACCCAGCAGTAGAGCTGATCCTACTGAATAACCGCTGGGCACAATCAGTGCTAAAGCACAAAAGAGAAAAACAGCCATTTGGCTGTAATAGGTGCCCGCACGGGCCATCCAGGCATTCATATCAGGGCATTCACAAATAAAATCCTGTCACGGAAAGAACTTTTAGCCAGGTGATTGATTATAAACGCATTTGGGTCAGAGATGGAGCGTATTTGGGATAACGGCGTATACTTAGCCATAAGATTGTGGGTATATAAATAAAAGAACTCATACCCCTTGACTATAAATTTCTCAATACATTTAACGTTAATGAGGTCACCATGCCACAACAGGTATTAATCCCCGAGCCTTTAACGGCAGATGCCTTTGCCCCTTTTGGGTTTTTGTTTGAACCTCAGCCACGGACCCCTGATTTTGAGGATAACGAACGTGGCACACGCAGTTGGGAGTTTCCTTTTCATGGGGATGCGTTGCGCATGTTTTTAATCGAAACCGAGCCCCGTCCCTTGGTCATTAACAAACTCGAAAAACACACCGATCTTAGCCAAGTGTTTATGCCTGCAGGTGGTGGTCCTGCTGTGCTGATTGTAGGGCGCGCTGCAGATGAGCAGTCATTACCAGACAAGGAAGGGTTACGTGCTTTCCTGCTGGATAGCAGTGTGGGCTACGGATTGCATGCGCATACATGGCATAGTCTGGACCGTATGCCGATACAAGACCAAACGACTCGCTGGGTTATGTTTACAGACCATAAAACCCACGATGATCTACCACTAGTCGCGCAGGGTACAGCACAATATACGCAAGAAATAAATACCGTAAAAGAGCTAGGGGTTGAATTAATAGTGCGGCCCAATGACGTCGTTGCCCGATGAGGGGGTGATGAATAAATACGGCCTAGGCACTGGCTTTTAATTCTATGAGCTCGCCTTGGGCCTCTAATAGCCATGCTTGGGTGTGCGTCCATTGTTT
>Ga0209487_1000984_pt1 | contig 24691 bp, 22 predicted proteins | sample Poulit2012_FD_187524 | JGI IMG/M metagenome (GOLD analysis project Ga0209487, IMG submission 187524) | Agricultural soil microbial communities from Georgia to study Nitrogen management - Poultry litter 2012 (SPAdes) (version 2) | ecosystem: Environmental > Terrestrial > Soil > Agricultural land...
ACGCCGATGACTGTGGACCGCCTCGGTGGGCAGCGGGTCTACCCGCTGACGAACCTGCTCGCCGGTGAACGCCCGGAGGGGCTGGAGCTGTCGGAGTCGGTGCTCGAGTCCCGGAACGAGGGCGTCGAGGTCGTGATGGCGGACTCCTCGGGCGCAGACTTCCCGGAACGCACCGAGCCGCCCGAGCCCACCGGTGATCCGGCGGAGGTCGTCCCCCGCTCCTGAGCCATCCCACCTCCGCCACCCACCCTCCGCCCGTCACCCGCCACCACCACCCGCCCCGGGCCGCGCTGAATCCATTCAGGCGATACTTCCTGCGCCGGGTAGTGCTCTGCGGTATCGCCCGCACGGAGCAGCTGCCGCTTTCGTGCCAGGGCCGCACGATCGGATGGCGGGCGAGCCCAGCCGTGACGAGCGCACGCTCCAGGCCGTCGACGGCGGAACTCTGCTCTCCCTGGTGGTCACCTCGCCGGCCCACTGCTGAGGCACTCCTGGGACACAGAGGCAGGAAAATCGCACCTCGGTGTCACACGAGTGCCTCCGTGACGCGCGGCGCCGTGGGCGGGCGCCGTGGGCGGGCGCCGTGGGCGGGCGCCGTGGGCGGGCGCCGTGGGCGGCGTGCCGGAGGCGGGTTCCGCCGGGGCGGGGCGCCGGCGGGTCAGCGGCGGTCGGTGAGCTCCCAGGCGTCCTCGGACTCACTCTCTTCGGCATAGTCGCCCAGGTCGTCGTCGGGGTACTCCTGGGAGCCACCGGCCGCAGCGTCGTCATAGACCTCGCCACCGTCGTCACCGGAGGCCGCCGGCGGGCTCTCCCCACGCAGCATCGCGAGCGTGGCCGGCAGGTCGTCCGGCTGCACCAACACGTCGCGGGCCTTCGAGCCCTCCGAGGGGCCGACGATCTCGCGGGACTCCAGCAGATCCATCAGCCGGCCGGCCTTGGCGAAGCCCACCCGGAGCTTGCGCTGCAGCATCGAGGTGGATCCGAACTGGCTGGTCACCACCAGCTCGGCGGCCTGCAGCAGCAGGTCCAGGTCGTCGCCGATGTCCTCGTCCACCTGCTTCTTCGCCGCCGGGACGATCACGTCCTCCCGATAGGTGGGCTTGAGCTGGCCCTTCACGTGCTCGACGACAGTGTGGATCTCCGACTCGGTGACCCACGCCCCCTGCACACGCATCGGTTTCGCCGCACCCATCGGCAGGAACAGCGCATCACCCTGGCCGATGAGCTTCTCCGCACCAGGCTGGTCCAGCACCACACGGGAGTCGGCCAGCGAGCTGGTGGCGAACGCCAGCCGGGAGGGCACGTTCGCCTTGATCAGTCCGGTGACCACGTCCACGCTGGGCCGCTGGGTGGCGAGCACCAGGTGGATGCCAGCCGCACGCGCGAGCTGGGTGATCCGTTGGATAGAGGCCTCCACGTCCCGAGGAGCCACCATCATCAGGTCGGCGAGCTCGTCCACGATCACCAGCAGATAAGGGTAGGCGGCGAGCTTGCGTTCGCTGCCCGGTGGCGGGGTGAGCTTGCCGAGACGGACCGCGTTGTTGAAGTCGTCGATGTGCTTGAAACCGTAGGTGGCCAGATCGTCGTAACGGGCGTCCATCTCCCGGACCACCCAGTCCAGGGCCTCGGCGGCCTTCTTCGGGTTGGTGATGATCGGAGTGATCAGGTGCGGGATGCCCTCGTAGATGGTCAGCTCCACCCGCTTGGGATCCACCAGCACCATGCGCACCTCCTCCGGGGTGGCACGCATCATGATCGAGGTGATCATCGAGTTCACGAACGAGGACTTACCGGCACCGGTGGCACCAGCGACCAGGATGTGCGGCATCTTCGCGAGGTTGGCCACCACATAGCCACCCTCCACGTCCTTGCCGACGCCGATCACCATCGGATGCTCGTTACGCCGGGCAGGACCGGAGCGGAGCACGTCGCCGAGCGCCACCGTCTCCCGGTCCGCGTTCGGGATCTCGATGCCGATCGCCTTCTTCCCCGGGATCGGGGAGAGGATGCGCACGTCCGCCGAGGCGACCGCGTAGGCGATGTTCTTGCTCAGCGCGGTCACCCGCTCCACCTTCACCCCGGCACCGAGCTCCACCTCGTACCGGGTGACGGTCGGGCCTCGGGTGAACCCACTGACCTCGGCGTTCACACCGAAGTCGGTGAGCACAGTGGTGAGCGCCTCCACCACCCGGTCGTTCACTGCGGACCGGGTCTTGTGCGGCGGTCCGGCGATCAGCGCCTCGTCGCCAGGCAGCGTGTAGGTCAGCCCGGGGTCGAGCACGAGCTGCTCGGCGCGGGCGGGCAGCGCCTGGGTGGGTGGGGCCTGCAGATCGTCGGTGTCCTGCCCGGCCCCTTCGGCAGGTGCGGTTCCTTGGCCCGCGGAAGCTGCGCCGTCGTGCTCCTCCTGCGCTGCGGGAGCGTCGTCAGCGCTCGCCTCAGCGAGCTCGTGCGCCTGCTCGAACGCCTCATCGCCGTGGAAAGCGCCGGGTTCGACGGCCTTGGTGGCCCCCTTGCGTGGCTTCCGGCTGCTGCGCGCACGAGCAGGCTCCTCGTCCTCCTCCTCGCGACCGACGTCGTTGCCGGTGATCCAGTCGACACCCTGCCGGATCCGCCGCGGGATGGCCGCGACCGGGGTGGCGGTGACCACGAGCAGGCCGAAGAAGCCGAGCAGCACCATCAGCGGGATGGTGACCCACTGGGTCAGCGCGGCGGTGAGCGGGTTCGCCACCGCGTAGCCGATCAGCCCGCCGGCAGCGAACACCCCGGACCAGTCCGGTGGGGAGGGCAGGCCAGAGGCGACCTGGATCATGGCGCACACCGCCACCACGATCGCGGTCAAGCCGATCGAGATGCGACCGTTCACCTCACCGCGCTCGGGGTGGCGCATCAGCCGGATGGCCAGGAACAACAGGATCAGGGGGATGACCACGGCCAGCACGCCCACCCCGCCGGCGGCTGCCGCGTGCACGATGTCACCGGCGGAGCCGGACAGGCCGAACCACTCCCGCACTGCCACGATCACCGCGAAGGCCAGGAGCAGGAACGCCAGCCCGTCCCGGCGGTGGGCAGGATCGAGACCACGGGCACCGGAACCGATCGAACGTGCGGTGCCGCCGATCACGTGCGCAGTACCCATCCACAGGCCGCGCAGGATCCGGATCGGCAGCGCCGGGCGGGTCTCCTGCGCGCGGCCACGGGACTTCGAGCTCTTCGCTCTGGCCGCGCTGGACTTCGCCGGCGCGTTCTTCTTTCGTCCTGGTGCGGCGGACCGTCCGGGGGAAGTCGTACGGGTCGCCATGATGAATGTCGTCCTCCTCGCTCAGGCATGCCGAAACAAGCCTGCTCCCCTCCACTCAACCAGACGATCGGCCTGGCGGCAGGCAGGAACACGCGTCCGGGCACCGATCCGCACTCACAGAAGGTCACGAGGATCCGGGCACGCGTGCCCGGATCCTCGTGACGCTGATTATGGGAGGTGCCGGAGAGGTCAGGCGGTGAGCAGACCGATCGCCAGCGTGATCAGCCCGGCCACCAGGATCGCGCCACCCGCCCAGACGACCACGATCGCCCGGTTCGGGCGGCTGCGTTCCGCACCCATCGCGGAGAAGAAGAACCCGGCGGGGAGCACGATCGCCGAGACGAGCACTCCGGTGGCGGCCAGCCAGTGGGCGAACCCGGTCAGCGCCGTGGCCTCCGAGAGCAGCAGGCAGACCAGCCCGAAGACGATGAGAACGCCGGCGTGGCCGTGTCCGGCGCGGAAGAACGACTTCTGGAAGTCGGTGGCCGGCACCCCACCGGTGGCCACCTTCGCCAGGAACGCACCACCGGAGGTCACCGTGACGGCGGCGAGCAGCACGATCCCCGCCGTCACCTGGGCACTCTGGGACAGCTCGAGCATGGTCGGACTCCTTCGGGTGGTACAGCCGGTAGCCGGTACAGCCGGTGCCGTGATCGCCGACCCAGATCGGCCGGCCAACTTTCCTAACACTGTTAGCAAACACTGTGTGGAAACTCTTGTCAAGGGCCTACACTCCCGATATGGCCCGACCCCGCCAGTACGACGACGCGCTCCGCCGCCGGCTGCTCGACCTCGCCTCCGAGCAGATCTCCGCCCACGGGGTGGACACGGTCTCCGTGCGCACGCTGGCGCAGCGGGCCGGCACCACCACCGCGGCCATCTACACCCTCTTCGGCAGCAGGGACGCCTTGGTCGATGCCGTGGCCACCGAGGGGCTGGCCCGGTTCGAGGCGCACCTGCGCGCTGTGCCGCGCACCGACGAGCCGGCCGCCGACCTGCTCACCCTCGGCCTGGCGTATCGGACCAGCGCACTGGCCGACCCGCACTTCTACCGGGTGATGTTCTCCGCGGCCGGGGTCCGCTCAGGTGCCGACAGCCTGACGGCGACGACCTTTACCATCTTGCGCTCCGCCGTCGAACGCCTGATGCCCACCGCACCCCCGGACCAGGTGGAGCTGCAGGCCGTGCGCTCCTGGGGGCTGGTGCACGGTCTGGTCAGTCTCGAGCTCGGCGGGCTGCTACCCGGCACGCCGGAGCAGCGAGCAGCCCGCTACGAGCTGATGCTCAGGACTCCACCACCACAGGGATGATCATCGGCCGGCGGCGCAGCTTGCTGGAGGCGAACCGGCCGACCACACGGCGGATCACCTGCTGCAGCTGGTGCACGTCGGCGCTGCCACCACGGCCGGCCTCGGTGAGCGCCTTGGTGATCTCCGGCACGATCGTGGCCAACCGGTCCTCCCCCTCAGCGACACCACGGGCCTGCAGGTGCGGACCGGCCACCACCTCACCGGTGGAGGAGTCGACCACGGCGAAGATGGAGATGAAGCCCTCCTCGCCAAGGATGCGCCGGTCCTTCAGCTCGGCATCGGTCACCCCGCCCACCGAGGACCCGTCCACGTAGACGTAGCCGCACGGCACCGCCCCGGCGATCCGGGCCTTGCCGTCGACCAGGTCCACCACCACACCGTCCTCGGCGAGCACCACCCGCTCCGGCGGGACCCCGGTCTTGACGGCGAGACCGCCGTTGGCGACCAGGTGCCGGATCTCCCCGTGCACCGGCATCACGTTCCGCGGCCGGACGATGTTGTACACATACAGCAGCTCACCAGCCGAGGCGTGCCCGGAGACGTGCACCCGGGCGTTCGCCTGGTGGATCACCTTCGCGCCGAGGCGGATCAGCCCGTTGATGATCCGGAACACGGCGTTCTCGTTGCCAGGGATCAACGAGGAGGCGAGGATCACCGTGTCCCCCGGACCCACGCTGACCCGGTGGTCCCGGTTCGCGATCCGGGACAGCGCCGCCATCGGCTCCCCCTGCGACCCGGTGCACATCAGCACCATCCGGTCCTCGGGCACGTCACCGATCTTCTTGATGTCGATGAGCACCCCGTCCGGGACGTTCAGGTAGCCGAGCTCGTTCGCGATGGTCATGTTCCGCACCATCGAACGGCCCACCAGCGCCACCCGCCGGCCGTGCGCGTGCGCGGCGTCCAGCACCTGCTGCACCCGGTGCACGTGCGAGGAGAACGAGGCCACCACGATCCGCCCGTCAGCCTGGGCGAACACCGAGTCCAGCACCGGGCCGATGTCTCGTTCGGAGGTGGTGAACCCGGGCACCTCGGCGTTCGTGGAGTCGGTCATGAACAGGTCCACGCCCTCCTCCCCCAGCCGGGCGAAGGCGCGCAGGTCGGTGATCCGCCGGTCCAGCGGCAGCTGGTCCATCTTGAAGTCCCCGGTGTGCAGCACCGAGCCGGCCGGGGTGCGCACCATCACCGCGAGCGCGTCCGGGATGGAGTGGTTCACCGCGACGAACTCCAGGTCGAAAGAGCCCACCGTGATCCGCTGACCCTCAGCCACCTCGCGCAGCTCAGGAGTGATCCGGTGCTCCTTGAGCTTGGCGGCCACGAACGCCAGGGACAGCTTCGAGCCGACGATCGGGATGTCTTGGCGGAGCCGGAGCAGGTAGGGCACAGCGCCGATGTGGTCCTCGTGACCGTGGGTGAGCACGATCGCCTCGACCTTGTCCATCCGATCCTCGATGTAGCCGAAGTCCGGCAGGATCAGGTCCACACCAGGCTGGCTGTCCTCGGGGAAGAGCACACCGCAGTCGATCACCAGCAGCCGGCCGCCGAACTCCAGCACGGCCATGTTCCGGCCGACCTCACCGAGCCCACCGAGCGGGACGATCCGCAGCGCTCCGGGCGCCAGCGGTGCGGGTGGGTCGAGCTCGGGGTGGGGGTGACTCATCGATCGGTGTCCTTCAGTAGTGCGTGCTGGATCATGGCGGTGCGCAGGTCGGCGATCTCCGCCTCGGTGGCTTCCACCAGCGGTGAGCGCACCGAGCGGTGCTCGATGAAGCCCTGCAGCTGGAGTGCGGCCTTGACCATCACCGCCCCCTGCCCGGTGCCCATCACTGCTTCGACCACGGGGGCCAGCTGGGCGGACAGGTCGCGTGCGGTGAACAGGTCGCCCTCGTCGACCGCACGCACCATCTGGGCGTACCGACCGGCGGTCAGATGGCCGACCACGGAGACCACGCCGGCAGCGCCGTGCACCAGCCAGGCGAGGTTGAGGTTGTCGTCGCCGGAGTAGTACTCCAGACCGGTGCGGCGCATCCGGTCGAAGCCTTGGGCCACGTTCCCGGTGGCGTCCTTGACGGCGCGGATCTGCGGGTGCTCAGCGAACCGGTCGAGGATCTCGTCGCCCACGGCGACCCCGGTGCGGCCGGGGATGTCGTAGATCATCGCGGGCAGGCTGGTGGCCTCCACCACGGTGCGGATGTGCCGGTAGACACCCTCCTGGGAGGGGCGGTTGTAGTACGGGGAGACCACCAGCAGCCCGTGCGCACCGGTCCGTTCGGCGGCTACGGCGATCCGGGTGGCGTGCGCAGTGTCGTTCGAGCCGGCGCCGGCGATGATCATCGCCTCGGTGCCGACCTCCTCGACCACTGCGGTGACCAGCTCGTCCTTCTCCGGCTGGTGCGTGGTGGGCGACTCACCGGTGGTGCCCGAGAGCACCAGGGAGTCCGCTCCGGAGTCCACCAGGTGCCGAGCGAGGCGCTGTGCCGCGGGAATGTCGAGTGCGCCACCGGGCTTCATCGGGGTGGCCATGGCCACACTGACCGATCCGAAGCTGCGCGGTGGGCGGGAGGGCACGGAGGGCATGGGACGACGTTACCGCGAAGCGGGGCCGGTGCGTGGCTGAGGCACACCATGCGGGCAGCGCGGTGCCGATCACCTACGCTGAGGAGCATGGCTGAGCACCATGGGCACGCACACGCACTGACGGCGGACGTCTCGGTGCGTCCGTCCCTCCCCGAGGACGCACCCCTCCTGGGGCAGATCCAGGTGGCCGCCTGGCGTGCTGCGCTCACCGAGGTGCTTCCAGCCGAGGTGCTCACCGGTCTGGAGGCAGAGCGCTTCGCCGAGGCGTGGCGCTCTGCGATCGACTCCCCACCCTCGGCCAAGCACCGGATGCTCACCGCGTGCGACGGCGCCGAGGTGGTCGGTTTCGCAGCGCTCGCGCCGGCACCGCAGACCCAGGAGACCGGTGAGATCGTCGCTCTCGAGGTGGACCCGGACCACGCCCGGGCCGGGCACGGCTCGCGGCTGCTCGCAGCCTGCACGGACATCCTGCGCGCCACGGCTGCCAGCCACGTGCGCGCCTGGGCGATCGACGGTGACCATGCCCGTGCGGACTTCCTCTCCGCCTCGGGGATGGAACCGCTGGGTATCCGCCGGGTGCTGGACGTGGCCGGCAGCCGGGTGCACGAGCTGGCCTGGTCGGCGGTGCTCTGACTGCACCAGCGTCAGCAGCACATCCTCATCAAGGTCACGAGCGAACGGTCACCGGTGCCCGTTCGCTCGTGACCTTGATCTCAGTCCAGGTCGAGCAGGGAGTCCAGCCCGACCTGCAGGCCCGGGTAGTTGGCGATCGCCCGCACGGCGATGAGCACCCCGGGCATGAACGAGGAGCGGTCGAAGCTGTCGGTGCGGATGGTCAGCTGCTCTCCCGGGTTGCCGAGCAGGATCTCCTCGTGCGCCACCAGGCCGCGCAACCGCACCGAGTGCACCGGGATCCCGTCCACGACGGCGCCCCTCGCCCCGTCCAGGGCGGTCTCGGTGGCATCGGGGGCAGCAGGCAGGCCCTGCCGGGCCGCGGCGATCGCCTGCGCGGTGTGCACTGCGGTGCCCGAGGGTGCGTCTACCTTGTTCGGGTGGTGCAGCTCGATGATCTCCACCGACTCGAAGAACTTCGACGCCTGGGTGGCCAGGTGCATCGCCAGCACCGCGGACAGGGCGAAGTTCGGCGCGATCAGCACACCGGTGGCCCCGCCGGCCCGGTCCAGGTGTTCTCGCACCCGGTCCAGGGCGTCGTCCTGCCAGCCGGTGGTGCCGACCACCGCGTGCACACCGGCGTCGATGAGCGCGTGCACGTTCGCCTCGGTGGCGCTCGGCACGGTGAAGTCCACGGCGACGTCCGCCACGCCGGCCAGCGAGGCCACGTCGTCACCGAGGTCGAGGCGGGCGACCAGGTCCATCCCGTCGGCCTCCTCGACGGCCCGGCACACGGTCGCACCCATCCGGCCGGCGGCGCCGAGCACGGCGACGCGGATGCTGCTGGCTGCTGCTGCTTGGCTCATACCGGCCAGAGTAGCGGCGCCGGCCGCACGGACCTCGACGTGCTCAGTCGGTGGGCAGCGCCGTGGCGGCGACGTCCTCGTCGAACGGGCCGACCACGGTCAGGTGCCGGGGCTGGGCGTACAGGTCGGCGGCCAAGGAGCGCACGTCCTCGGCAGTGACGGCCCGCAGCCGCGCGAGGCTCTCCTGGATGGTGAGGAACTCCCCGGTGGTGATCTCGCTGCGGCCGAGCCGGGACATCCGTGAGCTGGTGTCCTCCAGGCCGAGCACCAGTGCGCCGCACATCTGCCCGATACCACGGCTAAGCTCCTCCTCGCCCATCGGCTCGGTGGCCAGCAGCTGCCACTGCTCCTCGAGCAGCTCGACCACCTGGGTCACCTTGCCCGGTGCGCAGCCTGCGTACAGGCCGAACATGCCGGAGTCGGCGAAGGTCGAGCCGAAGGAGTAGACGGCGTAGGCCAGCCCGCGCTTCTCCCGCACCTCCTGGAACAGCCGGGAGCTCATCGACCCGCCGAGCACCGCGTTCAGCACGGTCAGGGCAAACCGGCGCTCGTCGTTCCCGGCCAGGCCGAACCCGCCGAGCAGGATGTTGGCCTGCTCGGTGCTGCGGCGCACGGTCTGGGCGCTGCCGGTGGTCGGCATCCCCGGACCGGCCGCCACTGCTGCGGTGAACGGCTCCCCGTTGGCTCGTCTGGAGGCGGGGCTGGCGTTCTCGTCCAGGCGCCAGCCGCCACGGCGCACCCCGGTGAGCACCTGTTCGCAGAGGGCGTCGTGATCGACCCCGCCGGCGGCGGTGACCACCAGCTCCGCGGGGGTGTAGGTGCGCTGGTAGTGCTCGTAGACCGCCGAGCGCGGGACCGCCTCGATGGTCTGGGGGGTGCCGCCGATCGGGCGGCCCAGGGGGTGCGCGCCGAAGATCTGCGCGGAGAATCGTTCGTGCGCGACGTCTCCCGGGTCGTCCTCGGTCATCGCGAGCTCTTCCAGGATCACCTGACGTTCGCTGGTGAACTCTTCCTCGTCCAGCAGCGCGGAGGTGACCATGTCCACGATCACGTCGGTGGCCATCGGCACGTCCGCGTCCAGCACCCGCGCGTAGTAGCAGGTGTGCTCCTTGCCGGTGGCGGCGTTCGCCTCACCGCCGACGGCGTCGAACGCCGAGGCGATCGCCATCGCGTCCCGGCTCGGTGTGCCCTTGAAGAGCAGGTGCTCCAGGAAGTGGGTGGAGCCGTGGTGGCCGTCGGTCTCGTCCCGAGAACCGACGGCCACCCAGGCACCGAACGTGGCCGAGCGCTGACCGGGCATCGATTCGGTCAGCACCCGGATGCCACCGGGGAGCACCGAGCGGCGCACCTGGGCGCCGGCACCGGTGTCCACCTGTACCTCTACGCCCGGTGCTCCCACCGGGCCCAACGGCAGCTGTGGCACGAGTGCTCAGGCGTCCGCGGTCGCCGGCTCGTCGGTGACCACGTGCAGGGACAGCTTGCCTCGGTCGTCGATCTCGGCGAGCTCGACCTCCACCTTCTGGCCCACGGAGAGCACGTCCTCCACGCTGTCGATGCGCTTACCGCCCACCAGCTTGCGGATCTGGGAGATGTGCAGCAGACCGTCCTTGCCCGGGGACAGGGACACGAAGGCACCGAAGGACATGATCTTCACGACCGTGCCGATGAACCGCTCCCCCACCTCAGGCATCTGCGGGTTGGCGATCGCGTTGATCGCCTGCCGCGCCGCCTCGGCGGACGGGCCGTCGGTCGCGCCGATGAACACAGTGCCGTCGTCCTCGATGGAGATGTCGGCGCCGGTGTCCTCCTGGATCTGGTTGATCATCTTGCCCTTGGGGCCGATGACCTCGCCGATCTTGGCAACCGGGACCTGAACGGTGATCACCCGCGGTGCGGTCGGTGCCATCTCGTCCGGGACCTCGATGGCGGCAGCCATCACGTCCAGGATGTGCAGGCGGGCCTCGCGGGCCTGGGTGAGTGCTCCGGTGAGCACATGTGCGGGGATGCCGTCCAGCTTGGTGTCCAGCTGGATCGCCGTGATGAACTCCCGGGTGCCGGCCACCTTGAAGTCCATGTCACCGAAGGCGTCCTCGGCGCCGAGGATGTCGGTCAGGGCGGCGTAGCGGGTCTCCGAGCCGTCGGCAGTGTCGACGACGTCGGAGACCAGGCCCATGGCGATACCGGCGACCGGTGCGCGCAACGGCACCCCGGCGTTCAGCAGCGACAGGGTGGAGGCACACACCGAGCCCATCGAGGTGGACCCGTTGGAGCCGAGCGCCTCGGAGACCTGGCGGATCGCGTACGGGAACTCCTCGCGGCCCGGCAGCACCGGCACCAGCGCCCGCTCGGCGAGCGCACCGTGGCCGATCTCGCGGCGCTTGGGGCTGCCTACCCGACCGGTCTCACCGGTGGAGTACGGCGGGAAGTTGTAGTTGTGCATGTACCGCTTGCGGGTCTGCGGGGAGAGAGTGTCCAGCTGCTGCTCCATCTTGAGCATGTTCAGTGTGGTCACGCCCAGGATCTGGGTCTCGCCGCGCTCGAACAACGCCGATCCGTGCACCCGGGGAATGACCTCGACCTCGGCGGACAGCGGCCGGATGTCCCGCAGGCCGCGGCCGTCGATGCGGAAGGAGTCGGTGAGGATCCGCTTGCGGATCAGCTTCTTGGTGAGCGCACGGTAGGCAGCGGACAGCTCCTTCTCCCGGCCGTCGAACCCCTCCTGCAAGGCACCGAGCATCTGGTCCTTGATCTCATCCATCCGGTCTTCGCGCTCAGCCTTGCCGGCGATAGACAGCGCCTCGGAGAGGCTGTCGGCGGCCTCGGCCTCCACTGCGGCATAAGCGTCGTCGGCGTAGTCCGGGAAGAGCGGGAACTCCTGCACCTCCTTGGCGGACTGTCCGGCCAGCTCGCGCTGGGCCTCGACGAGCACGCGGATGAACTTCTTGGACTCCTCCAGGCCCTGGGCGACCACCTCTTCGGTGGGGGCGCCCACACCCTGGTCAGAGATCAGGGTCCAGGCGTGATCGGTGGCCTCGGCCTCGATCATCGCGATCGCGACGTCCTCGCTGCCGTCCTCGGCGGTGACCACCCGGCCGGCGACGACCATGGCGAACACAGCGCGCTCCAGCTCGCTGTGCCGCGGGAATGCGATCCACCGGCCGTCCACCAGCGCGATCCGGGTAGCACCGACCGGGCCAGAGAACGGCAGGCCGGAGATCTGGGTGGACATGGACGCCCCGTTCATGGCGAGCACGTCATAGGCGTCGTCGGGGTGGATGGCCAGCACGGTCTCCACCACCTGCACCTCGTTGCGCAACCCCTTGACGAACAGCGGGCGCAGCGGGCGGTCGATCAGCCGGCAGGCCAGGATCGCCTCACTGGACGGGCGCCCCTCCCGGCGGAAGAACGAGCCGGGAATCTTGCCGGCGGCGTACTGGCGTTCCTCCACGTCCACGGTGAGCGGGAAGAAGTCGAAGTGGTCCTTCGGGTGCTTACCAGCCGTAGTCGTGGACAGGACCATGGTGTCCTCGTCCAGGTAGGCCACGGCTGACCCGGAGGCCTGCTTGGCGATCCGGCCAGTCTCGAACCGGACGGTGCGGGTGCCGAAGGGGCCGTTGTCGATGACGGCTTCGGCGAACTTGATCTCGGGACCCTCCACGGGTGCCCTCCTTTGGTGATCTCGTCGCGGCCCGGCGGTCATCGATCGAGGCCCACGGACCAGGTCTGGTCCGGAGGCCACTACCGAAGACCATCGGCGTCCGCGGCTGTGGGTTGGTGACAGTATGCAGTTGTCTGAGGATGAAGTTGTCGGACGCTCTCACCGGTCCAGCCGGTGACGTGCCCGCATGACGAACCGGCCCGGACCCCACGGGTCCGAGCCGGCCATCAGGTCAACGGCGCAGGCCGAGACGTTCGATCAGCGACCGGTAGCGCTCGATCTCGGTCTCCCGCAGGTGCTTGAGCAGGCGACGACGCTGACCGACCAGCAGCAGCAGGCCACGACGCGAGTGGTGGTCGTGCTGGTGCTCCTTGAAGTGTTCGGTGAGGTCCTTGATCCGCTGCGTGAGCAGGGCCACCTGGACCTCTGGGGAGCCGGTGTCGCCCTCGTGCGTGGCGTACTCGGCAATGATCTGCTGCTTGACGGTGGTCTCGAGGGCCAACGGTTCTCCTTCGGTGATGTCGTTGCGCGGAGCACCGGGGCATGTCCACCCGGGCATGACGCATCCGCGGCCGATCTGACGGCTGCACCAGGCTACCACCGCCGGGACGCGCTCGGGTGCGGGCAGGCCTGTGACCTGGGTCGCCGCCTCCGGGGCGTCAGGGTCGCTACCTCAGGGTCGCTCGAGCGCGGGCAGCACTGTGGGTCGCTCGACGCCCAGGGCGTCCGCGGCATCGAGCACGTCCTGACGCATCTGCGCCACCAACGGGACCACACCGTCGAACCGGAGCGTCGGTCGCAGCCGCCGGACGAACTCGACCACCACCTCCACCCCGTACAGGTCGAGGTCCGTACGGCCGAGCACATGCGCCTCCACCTGACGCACCTGCCCGTCGAAGGTCGGGTTGGTTCCGATCGAGATCGCAGCGGGCATCCGCACTGGCTCGGCCTGGTCGGGCCGGACCAACCAGCCCGCGTAGACGCCGTCCGCAGGAATGGTGCCGGTCGCAGTGGTGGCGAGGTTCGCCGTCGGGAAGCCGAGCAGCCGCCCACGAGACTCTCCGTGCACCACCCGGCCGCGCATCCGGTGCGGCCGGCCGAGCACCCGGGTGGCACCGGCGCAGTCACCGCCGGCGAGCAGCTCGCGCACCCAGGTGGAGGACCAGCGGCGCGCGGCGTCCCCACCCACGTCCTCAGCGATCCGCACCTCGAAGCCCCACCGCCGGCCGAGCTCGGTCATAGTGGCCCGGTCACCGGCGTTGCCGGCACCGAACCGCACGTCCTCGCCGACCACCACGGCCCGCACCGCGAGCGCATCCACCAGGTAGCGGCGGACGAACTCCTCCGGGGCCTGGGCGGCGAACTCCCGCGTGTACTCCACCACCAGGGTGGCGTCCAGTCCGGTGGCTTCCAGCAGGTCGAGCCGGTCGGTCAGACCGGTGAGCAGCGCCGGGGCCTCCTGCGGGCGGTGCACCTGCGCCGGGTGCGGGTCGAAGGTGAGGGCCACTGCGGGGACACCGAGAGCACCGGCGGTGGCAGTCACCTGAGCGAGCACTGCCTGGTGGCCCAGGTGGACGCCGTCGAAGTTGCCGATGGTGACCACGCTGCCGGCCAGGTCGGCTGGGACCTGGCCGAGTCCGTACCAGCGTTCCACCTACGCTCCGATCTCCTCGTCCTCCGGCCGCGCCGGTGGCACGGGCCGCTGCCAAGCGTGCCACTGCGCCTCCGATCGCGCGAACTTGCCTCGCGGTGAGTCTGCCGCCGGTCAGCCGGAGTAGACGATCTCCACGCGACGGTTCGCCGCGAACGTCGAGGGATCTTCAGGGTCCTCGGTCTCGGCAGGCTGGCTGTCGGCGAACCCGGCGACCTCCAGGTCCAGGTCAGCGCGCGCAGCCTCGATCACCTCCGCCACCGCCTCCGCCCGGTTCTCGGAGAGCTCCTGGTTGTCCACCGCCCCGATCACAGAGTCGGTGTGCCCGGACACAGACACCGCGGCCCCGTCCGGCACGTCGGCGAGCAGCTCGGTGATGCGCTCGTCTGCGGCCGGGGCGAGGTCCCAGCTGTCCGGGGTGAAGAGGATGTCGGCGGCGAGGGTCACCGTGGTCTCCCCCTGCTCCGTGGTCGTCGACTCCAGGCTGACCACCTCGGGCTCGAACCGGTGGACCGACCCGTCCGGCTGGTAGCTGCTGACCGCCGCATCGAGCTGCTCTGCGGTCGGCTCGCCCGGGTCCGGAACAGGCTCCTGGCTGTCAGCGTGCGCCGGCAGGACGCTGACCATCCCGGTCAGAGACGCGGCCAGCACAGCCACGGCCGTACAGTGCTGGGGCTTCATCGGTCGATCCGGACCTCGAGCTCGTCGGCCCCGGAGAACACCGAGACCGCGATGGTGTCGATGTCGTCCTCCGGTGCGGCGTAGTAGCCCCACCAGACGAGAGTGTCCCCCGAATCTGCGCTGGCTCCGATGGGGCCGACCGGGGTGGCCCACTCCCCGGAGTCGTCATCGTCGAGCACGGTGTACTGCTTGAGGTTCGCCCGGTCGTTCAGCACCGGGGACAGCGGGCCGTAGCCGTGCATCTCGAACAGGTTCAGGGGCTCCTCCCCGTCGAACTCCGGGGTGAGGTAGAGGGTGAGCAGCATCGTCTCGCCGTCCACCTTCAGGTCGTGCACACCGACGGTGATCGTGCCCCCGCCGACGTCTGATGCCGCCATCGGGTAGGTGGTCTCGGCGAGGACGTCGGCCGGGTCCACCTCCGAGGCAGGCTGCTCGGGTGGACCGGTGCTGGTGTCGCTGTCGGTATCCGTGTCGCTGTCATCGAGATCCTGCTCCGACGTCGGGTCATCGTCCGCCGGCTCCTCGGAAGAGCCCGTCGGCGCATCCTCTGCGCGTTCATCGTCGTCGGCCTGGTTCCCGTCGCTGGACGGGGGGTTCGAGCCAGAGCTGCCGAACTCTGCTGGCTCCTCACCGCACCCGGCGAGCACGAGCGCGGCGAGGAGCGCAAGGGGGGCGAAGACGCTGGGGCGTCGCATCACTGTCCTCCTGGGATCGAGAGCATGTTCTAGTACTCATGAGTCGGCGGTCAGGCGAGGAAAGTTGCACCGGCTCGCCCACTCGCTCAGTCGGTGACGACGATGTGGTGCACCGCCTCCAGCTCGATGCCGTCGGCAGTGACTCCACGGAGCACGATCTCCGCCGTGCCGGCACCACTCGGTTCCAGGGTGATGGTGGGTTCGTCCACCACGTACCTGCCATCGGGTAGCCGCCAGGTCCAGGTGGTCACTCCGGTCAGGTCGGCGGTGAACGTCGCCGGGGTGCCGACGGTGAGCTGGTCCTGACCGTCGATCGAGATGGTCACGCCCTCCACCTGACCCTGTTGTCCGTTCCACCAGGCCAGTCCGCCTGCGCCGAGGGCGAGCCCGGCCAGCAGTGCGAGGGTGGTGGCGAGCACAGTCAACCGCCGGGGACGGGTGGTGCTGGCGCGGCCTGCGTCGCCCGCCCCGTCCGGGCCGGTCGACGCGTCCGGGCCGGTCGACGCGTCCGGGCCGGGCCTGACCGGCACTGGCGGTGCCAGGCTCGCCTCGACGTCCGCCAGCCAGGCGGTCACGTCCTGGTGGCGGTGCGCCGGGTCTGGGGCGAGGCTGCGTCGCAGTACCACATCCAGTGCCGGTGGCAGGTCGGCGCCCTCGCAGAGCCAGAGCATCAGCCGGGACAGCGACCACAGGTCGGCTCGCATGTCCACCATCGCCGGACCGCCGCTCGCCTCGGGTGGGCGGAAACCGTCGGTGCCCCCTGCCACGGTCAGCCCGGAGCTGACGGCGAGGTCCTTGCACAGTCCCAGGTCGGCGACCAGCAGACGTTCGTCGGCGCCGATCACGTACGCCTCGCCGGCGCGGCCGGCAGCAGGAACGCTGGTCAGCAGCACGTTCCCCGGGCTCAGGTCCCGGTGCACCAGCTGGACGGCGTGCACTGCTTCCAGGGCTGCGGCCAGCGCGCGGGCGACCGCGAGCACGTCGGGAACGGTGGCTCGCCAGCCGCGCGCCCGCAGTGTGGCCACCCGGGCTTGCAGAGTGCCCCGGTCGGCGAGCTCGAGCACCAGGTAGGGCTGCTGCGCGCTGGACTCGCCGATGTCGTAGAGCTGCACCACGTGCGGGCTACTCACCTTGCGCAGACTCCGGCCCTCAGCGATGAACCGCTCCCGGATCTCCGGGTTGAGGCTGTGGTTCTCCGCGAGGATCTTCACCACCACCTCGTCCTGCAGCCGCTCGTCACGGGCGCGGTGCACTGTGGCGAAGGAGCCGACCCCGATCACCTCACCGAGCCGGTAGTGGCCGACCTGGCGTGCAGGTGCCGTCATCCGCCCGCCTCCGGTTCCGCCAGGGCGGCCGCGACCAGGGCCCGGCCGCGGGCGATCTGTGCCTTCACCGTGCCCAGCGGGCGGCCGAGCCGGTCGGCAATGTCCTGGTAAGGCAGGCTCTCCAGGTCCCGCAGCACCACCGGTTCCCGGTAGAGGCCGGGCAGCGCGTCCAGCGCCTCGCGGACCGTGGCCCGGGTGGCGAGCATCGAGCTCATCCGGTGCGCAGGGCCGAGATCGTCGGGCGGCAGCGGATCGGTGGCACGTTGCCGGCGCAGGTGGTCGACCACCCGGTTGCGCACGATCCGGTGCACCCAGGTGGTCACCTTGGCCTGTCCGGAGAAGCGGTGGATCGACTCGGCGACGGAGATGAGCGCGTCCTGGCTCACGTCGTCGACCGCGGCAGCGTCCAGCAGCGCCGCACCGGCGAAGGCGCGGACCACGCCGGTCTCGTCCAAGGTCTCGATGAGCAGCTCGACTGCTGCCTGGGAACCGTCACGAGCCCGCGCGGCGAGCTCATCGAGGGCGTCCTCCATGGGTTCCACCTCGGCGAGCGCCACCCGTGCGGCCATGCTGTCGTCGTCGCGCAGCGCCTGCCGCAGGACCGGGAACCGATCAGACACCACACCCTCCTCGACTCCCGGTGCTGGACCCGATGATACCGGGTGAGCAGAGTCCCGCGGACAGGTCATCGGCATCCCGCATAAGACTGTGTGATCGCTTCTACGGCTCTCGGGTGTGGTGTGGTTCTGTGCTGCTCGGATTGGCCAGTCGTCGCGCCGCAGCGACCACGGAGGCGCGACGGCGGTCGTGCTCGCTCTCGTTCTCTGGTCCGGTGATCATGCGGGCGACCTGGGGTACGGCCGACCACCAACCGGCCAGGGAGAGTACGAGGAAGATCAGGTGATCGGCGTCAAGCTCCCCGGTGACGGCTCCGTGGGCTTGTCCGTCGGCGACAGCGGCGGTCTTGTAGCCGTAGTACTCGCGTCGCTGTTCCTCGTCGGGGACTTCCGCGTCGAAGGCGAGGCCTTCCCAGCGCAGCAGCCGCCCGAGCTCGGGATGGGCCCGGTGGTAGTCGTAGACGCGTCCGGCGTAGTCGCCGACGTCTTCGGTGGCGAAGGATTCGACCGGCACGTCCCGGGCGACCTTCGCGAGCTCATCGCGCAGCACGGTTGCGAACAGGGCGGGTTTGCCGCCGAAGTAGTTGTAGACCCGCTCCTTGTTCACCCCCGCGACCTTCGCGATCCGTTCGATCGTGGTGCCGTCGGAGCCGTACGCGGCGAACTCCGCCACGGCGGCATCGAGGATCGACCGCTTCGTGCCCTCGGTGTCCCATGCCATCTGCTGCTCCCGACTCGTCGCCTGGTGGGGCCGCCGCTGCGGCCAACATCTCCAACGCTCGCGTTGTTGATTCGGTTTCACCGTACTACGATGATATCCAACGCAATCGTTGGATATGGAGCCGTGATGTCCACACCCACGAGCATCGGCCCGCTGACCGCCGGGCTCGCCCTGCCGTTCCCAGTCCTGCTGTGGAGCCTGACCGGGCTCTCCGCGGTAGCCGCGATCAGCCTCACCGCTTTCGCGCACCTGACCCGCCGCCGGGAGGCACGAGCATGACGCGGGTCCTCGTGCTCGGCGCGACCGGCCGCACCGGGTCCGCGATCATCACCGAATTCTCTGCCGACTGCGAGGTCATCGCTGCAGTGCGTACTCGCACCGATTCCGACCGCCTGCCCAGAGGCGCGCAGGAGCTTGCTACGCGGGTCGTCGACATCGGCGACCCGGCCAGCATCCGGACCGCAGCAGATGACGTCGAGGTGGTCGTGAACGCGATCCGGCTGCGCGAGGATATCGACCCGGACGCCCTCGTGCGCCTGCACGAGGGCATCCAGGCGGCAGCACCCGATGCCTGGACGGTCACGGTCGGCGGCGCCGGATCGCTGCACCTACCGGGAGGGCGCAGGTTCTGGGAGCATCCCGGATTCCCGCCGCGAACCCTGCCCCGCGGAATCGCGCACGCCCGGCTGCGCGACCACCTCGAGTCCGGTGCAGCCGGTGCGCGCTGGACCTACCTGATCCCGCCACCCGCTTTCGACCCGGACGGTCCCCGCACCGCGTGCGTCAGCACGACCGGACCGTCCGCCGATGAATCCGTGTTCGCGGCGACTGGTTCGATCAGCTACGCCGACTTCGCCATCTCCGCAGCACACCAGGCGACGTCCCCCACCGCAGGCACGCTCCTGATCCACGAGGCGTGAATGCGCGCACATTCGTCCGACTCACCCTCGCGCTCGTTGGTTCACGCACGACAAGTGGGCTGGAACAACCGGAGCTGAGCCTCTGCGGCGTTCTGTGACTACACCGGACTCACGCCAGGCCAGGCCAGGCCAGGCCACTACTTTTGCAGACCTACGGGGTGCTGGCGGTGCCGTCAGGCCGGGTGGAGCACCAGCACCGGCCGGGCCCGGTCGTCGGCGTCGGTGAGCAGTGCGATCCCGCGCCCGTCCGGGTCGAATGCGGCCACCACGTCGGGCCGGCCGCTCGGGCCGAGCTTCTGCCCGTAGCGCACGGCACGGGCCTCGTTCGCGTCCAGCTCGCGGGCCGGGAAAGCCGCGCGGAGCACCTCGGTGACGCTGAGCAGCTCCAGCTGGTCGGCATGCTGCTGCAGCGTGCGTGCTGCTGCAACGTCGAACGGGCCGACCCGGTGCCGGCGCAGCACAGTCAGGTGTCCGCCGGTGCCCAGCGTCTCGCCCAGGTCGCGGGCCAGTGCGCGCACATAGGTGCCGGAGGAGCACGCCACCTGCACGTCCACGTCCAGCAGCGGGGTGCCGTCGGCGCTCACCGCTGGCCGGGTGGCGACGACCTCGAACGCGTGCACGGTGATCGGCCGGGCCGGCAGTGCCACGTCGTGCCCGGCGCGCACCCGGGCGTAGGAGCGCTGTCCGTCCACCTTGATGGCGCTGACCGCACTGGGCACCTGCTGGATCGCTCCGGTCAGGCCGGCGACGGCGGAGCGCACCCGTGCGGTCAGGTCGCCGGGGCCGTCGGTCCCCCGGGCGCGGGTGACCTCCCCCTCGGCGTCGTCGGTGATCGTCTCCTGGCCCAGGCGCACTGTCGCGGTGTAGGTCTTGTCCGCACCGACCAGGTAGGTCAGCAGCCGGGTGGCGCGGTTCACGCCGAGCACGAGCAGACCGGTGGCCATCGGATCCAGCGTTCCGGCGTGGCCGACCTTGCGGGTCCCGGCCAGCCGCCGCACCCGGGCGACCACGTCGTGGCTCGTCCAGCCGGCGGGCTTGTCCACCAGGACGAGCCCGTCGGCCGGCGAGTCAGGGCTGCTGGTCGTCATCGTCCTCGTCGGTGCGCCGGTAGGGGTCCGCTTCGCCAGCGTAGGCGGCGCCGGCGCGCCGGGCGGCCAGTGCGGCGTCGTCGGCGGCCGCACGTCGCAGTGCATCCTCCAGGTGGGCGGCGGTCTCTGGCAGCGCGTCGGGGATGAACTCCAGGGTGGGGGTGAGGCGAACGCCGGTGCGCCGGCCGACCTCGGAGCGGATCAGGCCCTTGGCGGAGGCGAGCGCAGCGGCGGAGGAGGCTCGCTCATCGTCGTCGCCGAGCACGGTGTAGAACACCGTGGCGTGCTGCAGGTCGCCGGTCACCCGCACGTCGGTCACGGTCACGAACCCCAGCCGGGGGTCCTTGATCTTGGTGTCCAGCATGGTGGCGACGATCTGCTGGATCGCGTCGGCCAGCTTGCGGGCGCGCGGGGAGTCGGCCATGGGTGAGTCCTCGTCTGCTGGGGGCGGTGGCACCGCCCCGGGGTGCGGCACCGGCCGGTGCCGTCGTCGGTTGGTGCTGCCGGGCTGCCCCGGCCAGCACCGTGGGGTGCAGCCCGGGGGGCCCGGCAGGTGTGAGAGGTCAGGTGCGCGGCTTCTCACGCATCTCGAACGTCTCGATGACATCGCCCTCGGCGATGTCCCGGTGACCGAGACCGATACCGCACTCGAAGCCCTCGCGGACCTCGGTGACGTCGTCCTTCTCCCGCCGCAGCGAGGAGATGGTCAGGTCGTCGGCCACCACCACGTTGTCGCGCAGCAAGCGTGCCTTGCTGTTGCGACGGATGATGCCCGAGCGCACGATCGAGCCGGCGATGTTGCCGAACTTGGAAGAACGGAACACCTGGCGGATCTCCGCAGTGCCGAGCTGGACCTCTTCGAACTCGGGCTTGAGCATGCCCTTGAGAGCACTCTCGATGTCGTCGATGGCGGAGTAGATCACCGAGTAGTACTTGATCTCGACGCCTTCGCGATCGGCGATCTCGGCGACCCGCTCGGCGGGACGCACGTTGAAACCGATGATCACCGCGTTGTCCACAGTGGCCAGGTTCACGTCGTTCTGCGTGATCGCACCGACACCGCGGTGGATGATCCGCAGGTCGACCTCGTCGCCCACGTCGATCTTGAGCAGTGCGTCCTCGAGCGCCTCGACGGCACCGGACACATCGCCCTTGAGGACCAGGTTGAGGGTCTCCACCTTGCCCTGCTCGAGCGCCTGGGTGAACTCCTCCAAGGAGATCCGCTTGCGACGCTTGGCGAGGGTGGCGGCCCGCTCGGCTGCTTCCCGCTTGTCCGCGATCTGACGCGCAGTGCGGTCGTCCGGAGCCACCAGGAAGGTGTCACCGGCACGGGGCACCGACGTCAGGCCGAGCACCTGGACCGGGCGGGCCGGGCCCGCCTCGGCGAGGGTCTCCCCGTGCTCGTCGAACATCGCCCGCACCCGTCCGTGCGCGGTTCCGGCCACGATCGCGTCCCCGACGTGCAGGGTCCCGGACTGGACCAGCACAGTTGCCACTGCGCCACGGCCCTTGTCCAGGTTTGCCTCGATGGCCACACCGCGAGCGTCCTTGTCCGGGTTCGCCTGCAGCTCCAGGGCCGCGTCAGCGGTCAGCAGCACGGCTTCCAGGAGCTCCTCGATGCCTTGGCGCTGGGTGGCGGAGACGTTCACGAACATGGTCTCGCCGCCGTACTCCTCGGCCACCAGGTTGTACTCGGTGAGCTGCTGGCGGATCTTGTCCGGGTTGGCCTCCGGCTTGTCGACCTTGTTCACCGCGACCACGACCGGCACGTTCGCCGACTGTGCGTGGTTCAGCGCCTCGATGGTCTGCGGCATCACACCGTCATCCGCGGCGACCACGAGGATCGCGATATCGGTGACGTCGGCACCACGGGCACGCATGGCGGTGAACGCCTCGTGGCCCGGGGTGTCGATGAAGGTGATGGCGCGCTCGTCGCCCTCGTGCTCGGCACGTACCTGGTAGGCGCCGATGTGCTGGGTGATACCACCAGCCTCGGCAGCCACCACGTCCGTGCTGCGGATGGCGTCCAGCAGCCGGGTCTTACCGTGGTCGACGTGACCCATCACGGTCACCACCGGCGGGCGCGGGGCCAGGTCCTCGTCCGACTCGCCGGCCTCCTCGGCCGCCAGGTCGATGTCGAAGGACTCGAGCAGCTCCCGGTCCTCGTCCTCCGGGGAGACGATCTCGATCACATAACCGAGCTCGACACCCAGCGTCTGGAAGGTGTCCTCGTCCAGCGACTGGGTCGCGGTGGCCATCTCACCGAGGTGGAACAGCACAGTCACCAGGCTGGCCGGGTTGGCATCGATCCGGTCGGCGAAGTCGGCCAGCGAAGCACCGGCGCGGATCCGGATGACGGTGTTGCCATCGCCGCGAGGAACCTGCACCCCGCCCAGCGACGGGGCGGACTGCTGCTCGAACTCCTGCCGCTTCGCCCGCTTGGACTTCCGGCCGCGGACCGGGCGCCCACCGGCGCGTCCGAAGGCGCCCTGGGTGCTGCCCCGACCGCCACGGCCGCGACCGCCGAAGCCGCCGCCGGGGCGCGGGCCGAAGCCACCGCCACCACGGCCGCGACCGCCCCCACCGCCACCACCACGAGTGGGGGCACCGGGGCGTCCGACCGAGCTGCGCCCGGGCATCATGCCCGGCGTGGGCCGCACGCCACCCGGACGGGGACCGCCACCGGAGCGGCCCTGACCGGGACCGGGACGCGGACCGCCTCCGGAGCGGGTCTGACCGCCGGGACGCGGGCCCCCGGGACGGGGCATGCCCTGGGAGGAGGCGAACGGGTTGTTCCCTGGGCGGGGACCACCGCCGCCACCGGAACGGCCCTGACCGGCACCGGGACGCGGGCCACCTCGGCCCTGTCCAGAGCGCGGCGCACCCGGGCGCGGCATCCCCTGGGAGGAGGCGAACGGGTTGTTCCCCGGGCGGGCGGAACCGGCACCTGGTCGGGGGCCGGGACGGGCACCGGGTTTCGGCGCAGCCGGGGTGGGCCGCGCTTCAGCGGACCCGTCGGCCTTGGCCGCCGGGGCCTGCGGAGTGGCCGGTCCCGGCTGCTCCGCCTGCGGCGCGGACTGCTCAGCGGCCGGAGCGGAGGGCTTCGGCGTCTGCTCTGCAGCCGGCGCGGAGGGCTTCGGCGTCTGCTCTGCAGCCGGCTGGGCCGGCTTCTTCGAGGCAGGCTTCGGCCCGGCGGATGTCTTCTTCGCCGGGGCCTTCTCCGGCTCCGGCTTCGCGGGGATCGCCTCCCGCAGCCGGCGCTGTACCGGCGGTTCGATAGTCGACGACGCGGACTTCACGAACTCACCGAGCTCGTTCAGCTTCGCCATCACGGTCTTGCTGTCGACGCCAAGCTCTTTCGCGAGCTCGTGGACGCGGACTTTTGCCACAACTCTCCTGTCTCGGCCCATCCCGAGGCAGGGAGGACCGTCCTAGTGATGCGTGTTCATCGCAGGGTGCTCATCGGGTGCCCATCGGCTTCTGACCCGCTCTCTTGTTCGATGACCAACGGTTCGTGCGTGGTGTTCTGGTCGAACCACTCCACCACCGCCGCATGCTCGACCGGGGCCGGTACTCGCAGTGCCCGGGCCAGGGCCCGGCGGGTGATGGCGCGTTCCAGGCAGTGCAGTTGCGGGTGCAACCACGCTCCCCTGCCGGGTGCGCCGCCGTCTGGATCGACGATCACGGCAGATGCCGAGACCGACCGATCCACCACGAGGCGAACCAGGCTGGACCGTGAGTCTCGTGCCCGGCATCCCACACAGGTACGCACGGGAACGGCGGTGGAGCTCGTCATGTCTGCGATCTCTCGTCGACTCCCGGGCGCACCACGGATCGAAGACCCGTAGTGGGATACGTGGGCCGGTGACCCAAGGGAAAACTATACTACTCTCGTACCCGGTCACACCTGCCGGAGCAGCGACGTGGTCGAGGTTACCCTCGGGTCGACAGGCACCCACAAGCGGTGGTAGCCACTCCCGGACGGGTCAGTCCCCGGGGGCTACCGGTCCCGTCACCGGCTCGTCGACGGCGGTGTCCGGGCGGATATCGATGCGCCAGCCGGTCAGCCGGGCGGCCAGGCGCGCGTTCTGCCCCTCCTTGCCGATCGCGAGCGACAGCTGGTAGTCAGGCACGATCACCCGGGCCGAACGGGTCGCCTCATCGACCACCTCGACGCTGCTCACCCGAGCCGGAGAGAGAGCGTTGGCCACGAATGTGGCCGGATCCTCGCTGTGGTCGACGATGTCGATCTTCTCCCCGCGCAGCTCAGCCATCACCGCACGCACCCGCTGGCCCATCGGTCCGATGCACGCCCCCTTGGCGCCCAGGCCGGCCACGGTCGAGCGGACCGCCATCTTGGTGCGGTGCCCGGCTTCGCGGGCGAGCGCGGTGATCTCCACGCTGCTGTCGGCCACCTCGGGCACCTCGAGCGCAAACAGTCGCCGGACCAGGTTCGGGTGGGTACGAGAGACGGTGATGCTCGGGCCCTTCGCCCCGCGGGCGACGTCGAGCACGTAGGCACGGATCCGCTCACCGTGGACATAGGTCTCGGTGGGCACCTGCTCGTGTGCGGGCAGCACCGCCTCTACCCCGCCGAGGTCGACCAGCACCACCCGGGGGTCCGGGCCCTGCTGGATCACCCCGGCGACCACTTCGTCCTGCTTGTCGCGGT
>Ga0209487_1000985_pt1 | contig 24660 bp, 27 predicted proteins | sample Poulit2012_FD_187524 | JGI IMG/M metagenome (GOLD analysis project Ga0209487, IMG submission 187524) | Agricultural soil microbial communities from Georgia to study Nitrogen management - Poultry litter 2012 (SPAdes) (version 2) | ecosystem: Environmental > Terrestrial > Soil > Agricultural land...
TTGCTTATTTCATTTTAAAAATAGTAAATTTGATTTACTATCGCCTATTCCATTTTAAAAATAGTAAATTTGATTTACTATCGCCTATTCCATTTTAAAAATAGTAAATTTGATTTACTATCGCCTAATCCATTTTAAAAAAAGTAGATTAGATTTATTGGTGCTCAATCAGTTTTGGCACCAGTATTTAAAAAACTAATTTATTACTTCTCTAAATACCAAATATCTTGATTATACTCTTTTATTGTCCGATCAGCTGAAAAGAACCCAGCTTTCGCAATGTTTATAAGAGATTTCTTTGTCCAAGATTTTTGATCTTCATAATCTTTATAGACGCTTTCTTTTACTTCAATAAATTCTTCTAAATCAATTAAAGCCATGAAATAATCTCTCGAAATAATATCTTTGTATAATCGATTTAAATTGACTTCACTTCCTAAAGCAAGCATCTCATCGCTAATAATAAAGTCAACTAAAGGTTTAATCGTTTCTTTTTCATAATATTTAGAAGGATCATATCCATTTTCTTCATAGAGTTGAACGATCTCTTCACTTGAGCGCCCAAAAGTATAAATATTATCTTTACCAACTAGTTCTGCAATTTCCATGTTTGCTCCATCTAAAGTACAAACCGTTAAGGCACCATTCAACATAAATTTCATATTTCCAGTTCCACTTGCTTCTTTAGAAGCTAAAGAAATTTGTTCAGAAATATCAGTCGCAGGAATTAAATATTCTGCTTCACTCACATTATAATTTTCTACGAAAATAACTTGTAAATGTGGACTGACTTTTTCATCATTTTGAATCAACTCTGAGAGCGTCAAAATTAAATGGATGATGTCCTGCGCAATGGTGTACGCTGGCGCGGCCTTCCCTCCGTAAATGATGGAGATCGGTGTTTCAGGAATATTTCCTTTTTTGATAGCCATATATTTGTAAATAATGTATAAGGCAAGCATTTGTTGACGTTTGTATTCATGAATACGTTTGATTTGAACATCTATAATGGATTCTGGATTAAGAGAAATATTTTGTGTGCGCGAAAGATGCTGACTTAACTGAACTTTCTTTTCACTTTTAATTTCTCTTAATTTATCGGTTATCTTTTCATCCTCAAGAAACCCTATTAATCCCGTTAAATCTGCATCTTCATGCCATTTCTCTCCAATTGTTTCATTTAACAATTTAGAGAGTTCAGGATTTGAGGCCATCAACCAACGTCTGAAAGTAATTCCATTTGTTTTATTTGAAAACTTTTCTGGATAAATTTTATAAAAAGCATTTAGCTCTGTTTCTTTAAGAATGGAAGTGTGTAATTCGGACACACCATTAATGCTAAATCCATAATGAATCGCAAGATGAGCCATATGAACAACTTCATCTTTATCAATAATTTGTACATTTTTATTATTCGGAAACGCTGCTTTAATTTTCTGATCAAGTTTTTGAATAATTTCAGCGATATTAGGAATCACTTCTACAATGTCTTCCAGTGGCCATTTCTCTAACGCTTCAGATAAAATCGTATGATTTGTGAAGGCAACAATATTTTTAGTAATTTCAGTCGCTTCATCAAAAGAAATGTCGTGCTCAGTCGTCAATAAACGAATCAATTCCGGAATGATAAATGTCGGATGTGTATCATTAATTTGAATGACCACATATTCGGCTAAATCATGAATGTTACTTCCTCGTTCAACAGCTTCATGAATCGCAAGTTGCGCAGCATTTGACACCATGAAATACTGTTGATAAATCCGTAATAAATTTCCATTATGATTAGAATCATCTGGATATAAAAACAAGGTTAAGTTTTCTTTAATATTTGTCTTATCAAATTGAATCGTTCCTGCTTGAATAATGTCACTAGAAACACTATCTAAATCAAACAATCTTAATCGATTTCTTTTATCTTGATGATAACCTAAAACTTCAATTTCGTATAACGTTGAAGTTAATGTAAACTTGCCAAATGGTACTTCAAAATGTGTATTTGTTTTAGTTAACCAACTTGGCTCAATCAACCATTCATCTGGTCGATAGGCTTGTTCGTTCGCTTGAAAATATTGACGGAACAAACCAAAATGATAATTGAGTCCAACACCATCCCCATTAAGCCCAAGAGTAGTCATGGAGTCTAGGAAACATGCGGCTAATCTTCCTAATCCCCCATTACCCAAAGAAGGTTCATGTTCCGCTTCTTCCACTTCTTGAAGAGATTTCCCATGTGACTTCAACTCATTTTTAACTTCATCATACACCCCTAAATTTAGTAAATTATTCGAAAGTAATTTACCTATTAAAAATTCAGCAGAGACATAGTACAGTTTCCTTTTCGTGTTTTGAACGGGAAGTGCCTGTGATTTTTCCTGTATGACGTCTAATAATAGCTTATAGATTTCTTGGTCTGAACATTCTGCTAACGTTTTATTTAAAAGTTTTTGCGCTCGCCTATCTAAATTTAACATCATCTTCTCCTTTTAAGCACTGAAGTTTTAAGCAATAATATTTTTATTATCGCGGAAATAAGTTTGAGTTAATTTTAATAGATTTTCTTTTAGTTCTTCGTTAATAGCATCCGATTTTATACGCCAATCCCAATTGTTACCAACTGTACCAGGCAAATTCATTCGCGCAGAATTATCAAGTTGTAATAAGTCCTGCATGACATAAATAGCTACATGACTTACTGAAGAGGCAATTCCTCGATTCATCATATCTGAAACATGTTCATCTGGTCGTCGATTTAAGTAAGTCTCGGCTGTTTCTCTTTGGGTGTCATTTATATTATCTAAATACCAACCATACGCAGTTGAGTTGTCGTGTGTACCTACATAAAGAAATTTATGCCTTTTGTGATTATGTGGCAACGAATTATTGTCATATTTATTTCCAAAGGCATCTTGTAAAAGTGTCATCCCAGGAAAACCTGTGTAATCTAACAAATCATGAACTTCCTTTGTGATATAACCTAAATCTTCCGCAATAATATTAAGTTCCCCGAGTTCTTCTTTAATTTTTTTGAATAAATTCTTTCCAGGACCTTTTACCCAACTACCATCTTTAGCAGATTTGGCACCATATGGAATTTCCCAATAAGATTCGAAACCACGAAAATGATCAAGTCTCACATAGTCATAAAGCTTAAAGCTCTCTTCTAAACGCCAAATCCACCAAGCATATTCATTTTCTTCCATATAATCCCAATCATAAATGGGATTTCCCCAATATTGACCATCTTCCGCAAAACTATCCGGTGGAGTTCCCGAAACAACATTAGGTGTTCCATCTTTATCAAGTAAAAACAGTTCTTTTGAAGTCCACATTTCAACACTATTTCTTGAAACATAAATTGGAAGATCGCCAAAAATTTGGATATAATGATCATTTGCGTATTTTTTTAATTTATTCCATTGTTCAAAAAACCAATATTGAGTAATAATATGATAATTAATTTGATTGCTATGTTCTTCGCTAAATTGTTGCACGTGTTTTGGATCATAATAGCGATATTCCTCAGGCCATTTATACCATTTATCTCGATTAAAATGTTCTTTAAAACTCATAAATTGTGCATAAGGAAGCAACCATTTTTCATGTTCTTCAATGAACTGGCTGATTTTTTCATTTTCTGCGCCATTTTTTTCCATATAATTTTGAACAGCTTTTTCAAGGACAATTCGCCGTTCTACATTAATTTTATTATAATCTACCTTTTCAGGATCATTGCCAAAGTCATGACCTTGTAAATCTTCTTTACTTAAATAACCTTCTTCAATTAATAAATCAAAATCAATAAAGCTCGTATTTCCTGCAAAAGCAGAATAAGACTTATAAGGTGAATCTCCAGTAGCCGTTGTTGTTAATGGCAAAATTTGCCAAAATGTTTGATGTGTTTCCACTAAAAAATCTACAAAATCATAAGCACTTTTCCCAAATGTACCAATGCCATAGTTACTAGGTAAAGACGAAATATGCATCAATACTCCACTAGTTCGTTCCATTTTTAGCCTCCATCTCAAATCATATGATTTATAGTAAGGATAACTTTATTATAACTGATTAATAAGAAAACACTAAATCATTTAAAACAAATTTGTTTTAAGTATTTATACGCCTCCTACTTTGATCATTAATTCTTTAAATTCTGGGTCTGCATATTTTTCTTTCCAACTATTATAACGTTCGCTATAGCTTTTTTCACTTGCTTTTTGTTTGAATAATTGACAAATGGAAATAGCTTTTTCACAATACATCTTCCCCTCTTCTGGCTTGTTTTTCTTAAAAGCTAAAAGTCCCTTATTAAACATAAAATCAATATGAGGCGCTATCGTTTCCGTGTCTTCTGAATATTTTTTCTCGAACAACTCAATTGTTTCAGCCGCATAATCAAGTCGATTATTAAACAAAAAGGTTGAAAAATTATTTGATAAAATAGAATGAAGTAAAGATTTTGTTGCTGGAATTACTTTGTTATTGCCCAGAATTTACCAAACGAAATTGAATGAAGCATCGTTAAAAACAACCCTAGAAGAAGAAAAAAATTAAATAAAGCAAATGATGTCTTAGGTGGATTTGATACGCTGTTTTCTTATAATCTACTTAAAAAGATTTCAATAGATATAATAGAAGCCTCTAAACGCTTAGCCAAAACAACAGACAATCAAGTCCCCGTTCTTGGAAAAGTTGCTATTCTTGGAGCATTAGGAAATGTTTTTGGTCAACTTTCAATACTCGTTTTAACAGGCTTTTTAACTTTTCAAGAGCTCCTCTCAATTGGTTCCTTAGCAACTACTGGAAATCTCGCGAGTACAATATTTAATACTGTCGGAAATATTAGTCAACAAATCGCTTCGATTAAGGCAACTCAACCTATGAGAGAAACCATTATAGAAAGATTAGATGGTGTTTTGATATTGAGTTAAAAAGCACATTATAGTAGTGAATTAAAATAAAAAGAAAAACTGGTGAATTCACTTCATCGCGGTTGGTAAAGTATTTTCCTACTAGATATTAATCTATTAATTAAGCCCATATAAAAATAATCGGCCTCTCCAGTAATAGTTGAAGAGGTCGATTATATTTTTTATTTATAATTTTATTCAGTCACTGGAACAACTGAACCATCCCAAGTTTCTAAAATAAAATCTTGCGTTTCTTCTGATCTCAATACTTCAACTAGACGTAAAATAGCTGGGTTTTCAGCATCTTCTGATCGCACGGCAATAATATTTGAGTATGGTGATGACGAGCTCTCAACTGCGATTGAATCTTCTAATGGACGTAAATCATGGTCTACCGCAAAGTTTGAGTTAATAAAGACGACATCCCCTTCGTCATTTTCTAAAAGTGTAGGCATTAATGCTGGATCATATTCATATTCAAATTGTAAGTCTAAGGGATTTTCAGCAATATCATCGAAGGATGCTGTTGTTAAATCTACTCCATCTTCTACTGTAATTACGCCCGCTTCTTCTAAGATAGCCAACACCCGGCCATAATCAGGGGCATTGCTACTGACGAGAATTCTTGCTCCTTCAGGTAAATCTTCTAAACTTTCATGACGAGCAGAATAAGCAGCAATTGGCTCTATATGAATGCCGCCTGCATTAACAAAATCGTAATCATTTTCTGCAACTGCGTCTTCAAAGAATGGTCCATGCTGGAAGTAGTTTGCGTCAATATCCCCTTCTTCTAGAGCAACGTTCGGAATTACATAATCATTATAACGCTCAATCTCTAAAATAATGCCTTCTTCTTCCAATGTTGGTGCTACAAACTCTAAAATTTCAGCATGAGGTACATTAGATGCGCCAATTCGAAGAGTAGTCTCCTCAACTGTATCTTCATCCGTTCCAGTATCTATTTCTGACTCTTGATCATTTCCACATGCAGCAAGTAAAAAGCCGGTTCCTAATATAGCCGTTCCTTTAATCCATTTTTTAATATTCATTATCATTTCCTCCTAATTTATTTAACTTTTTATTGTTATCTTTTATCCACATTTTTTACAAGTATATCTCCTGTTATTTGAATCACAAATACAATAATTAAAATTAACACTGTTGCAATTAGGGTAACTGTTGGTTGACTTCTTTGAAAACCTTCAAGATAAGCAAGATTTCCTAGACCTCCAGCACCAATCACACCAGCCATAGCCGTATAACCAACAAGCGAAATTGCTGTTGTTGTTATTCCCGCTACAATTGAGGGTAAACTTTCAGGAATAAGCACTTTAAATATAACTTCAAGTTTATTTGCTCCCATTGATTCAGCCGCCTCAATTACTCCGCTGTCAATTTCACGAAAGCCAGTCTCAACTAATCTTCCAAAAAAAGGTGCCGCTGCAATAATAAGTGCTGGCAGACCAGCTACTGGTCCAGTTATCCGTCCTACAATTTCTTTTGTGAAAGGAAGCAATAAAACAATCAAAATAATAAACGGAATTGAGCGGAAGACATTAACAAAAAAAGCGACCATTCGGTTAATAACTTTTGAAAAGATACTTTCATGCTCTCGTGTTTCAAATAATAAAAGTCCAATAATAAGTCCTAAGAAAAATACAGCAACTACTGAAGCAGACGACATAAAAATAGTTTCTTTTGTTGCATCCCACACTCTTTCCCAATTAATGCCGGAAAATTCAGTATATTGTTCTAAAATACTCTGGCCAATATTAAATTTCAAGTTCATGCTCAATCACCTCGGTTTCTACTCTTAATCGATTAAACTCTTCAATAGCCTTTTTAATATTTTTCTCTTCTCCAAGTAACTGGACATAAAGTGAACCTATCAATGTTTCTTGAGCCGTTTGTATATTTCCTTGAATGATATTAATATCTATATTAAACTCTCGAATTATTTTTGAAATGATGGGTGATTGTGCTCCACCACCATGAAATTTCAAATGTAATAATTTACCATGCGGATATTGTTGAATAAGTTGTTCCAATACTTCGTCAGTATTTACACTCTCAGGATTAGTATCTTGACGAATAAAACGTTTAGTAATGGTTTGTTTTGGGTGCTTGAAAACATCAATTACTTCACCTTCTTCAACAACTCGTCCGTTATCCATCACAGCTACTCGGTGACATATTTTCCGAATAACGTTCATCTCATGAGTAATAACAACGATTGTTAGATTTAAGCGTTGATTAATATCTAGTAACAAGTCAAGTACACTATCTGTGGTTTGAGGGTCCAAAGAACTTGTCGCTTCATCACAAAGTAGCACAGTAGGTTCGTTTGCAAGAGCTCGAGCTATACCAACTCTTTGTTTTTGTCCGCCAGATAATTGTGATGGATAAGCATTTTCTCTCCCTTCAAGCCCTACTAATCGGATTAATTCATCTGCTTTTTTAGAACGTTCTTTCTTTGGGACTTTCGCAATTTCCAATGGGAAAAGAATATTTTCTTTTACTGTACGACTCCACAGTAGATTAAAGTGTTGGAAAATCATTCCTATTTTTTGACGAGTGGCGCGCAATTTACTAATTGACAGATCATTTAGGTTCTGTCCATCAATCAACACTTCTCCTGAAGTCGGTAACTCTAAACCATTCAACATTCTGATTAACGTGCTTTTACCCGCTCCGGAATATCCAATAATCCCATAGATTTCCCCTTTATTTATAGATAAAGACACATTATCTACTGCTTTAATTTTTTGTTCTTTACTGGAAAATGTTTTATTTATTCCTTTTAACGTAATCATTATTATATTTCCTTTCTTGAAACAAAAAAGCTTCCGCCCTAGAGATTTATCTAAAATCTCAAAGGACGAAAGCTTATCTTCCGTGTTACCACCTTTATATGTTGCTTTATCACTAAAACAACCTCTACCAGTACGCAAATAAATATAGATTTGTATACTGAGGCACGCTATCGGATGCTGCCGGGATTAGCTTACATTAAGCGTTCACTAATCCTTCTCAAAGACCATTTTCCATTTCTTTTTTATAACCTCTCTCACCAAACAAGGCTCTCTGTATATAAATCCAAAATGTACTTTTCTTCTCAAAGTATTTCATTTATTTAGTTAATTTTATATTCATTGTTCTCATTAATTTCTTAGTTCATATAAGTTGAAAGTATCTTATCAGAGAAAAAAATAATTGTCAACTTATTTTTTAAAATTAATGAATGTTTATTCGTCGGAAGTCGCTCCTGAAACCGCATCTGGGTCTTCAACTAATTTCATCCCTGTTTGTTCTAGATAAAAATCAATGATAGGTTGAATATCTTGGGCATATTGAGTGATTCCCTTGTAGTCACCATCTTCGTCATAAACTCCTTGATACGTAATAACTTTAAATTCATCATCATTCTCTGACTCTGTATGACGTTGGAATTCAGTAATCTCACCAGCATAAAACAAATCAAATGCTCTTTGCATATTTTCTTGTGCTTCTTCTGGGTGGCCCTCTGTTAACGCATCTCCTACTTGTTCAGGAGCACGTGCGGCGAGCATATCTTCAGGTTCTGCTCGATGATTATAGAATAGAAATTGACTATTTTCATCCGCAAAGGTCACTTCCATCGGGAGATATTTTAACATCATGTTAATTTGATCGACGGTTAAAATGCCTCGATCAAGGTGCACATAATCATTACCACTTACTGCGTCAGTGACTTCGGCAGCCTTCTCTACCCAGTCATCTGAATTATCAATTTCAATGGTTGTTACTACCGTATCTCCTTTATCGATGGATGGCGCCTCTGCTACTTCCGACATTTCCAAAATGTCATTTTGTGTTTCAGCATTTGATTCCGTTTCTTCTTGCCCAGTTGTACATCCTGCCAATAACACTAGAGCGACCGGAATTAATAATTGCTTGTTCCACCATTCTTTCATCTAACTATTCCCTTCTACATTAAAAAAATTTCTAACTTGTTCTTGACTCTGAATTACCCTTTCAAATTATAAATCGGGCGTATAAACTCTAAAACTTCAACTGTTGGTGCGGCTAAATCAAGTATTTTCTTTTGTTCATTGTAAGCAGACGGTGCTTCATCAAGTGTTTGTTTTGATACAGACGTTGAGTAAACTCCTTCCATCATTTTTTGATACTCAGGATATGGAATTCTCTTCCGAGCTTGAGTACGTGACATAGTCCGGCCAGCCCCATGCGGAGCAGATTGATTCCAATCTTCATTCCCTTTCCCTTTTGCAATAACAGAACCATCTCTTGAATTAAATGGAATAATTAATTTTTCATCCTTTTTAGCTGAAATAGCTCCTTTTCGTGCAATCATTGAATCTAAATCAATATAATTATGCACAGAATCAAATCGATCTCTTTGTCTTAAACCGTTGCTTTCTAAAATAGCATCCGCCATAGCATTTCGATTTTGTAAAGCATATTTTTGCGCTAGTCCTAAATCATGCAGATACTCTTCCATTTGTATACCTTCTAAATATCCCTCGCCTTTTTTATCCGAAGAATTGAGATCATCTGCTAAATCTTGATAAATTGTCGCAACTGTATGCCCAATATTTCGACTTCCCGAATGAATCAATAAATATACTTTTCCATCGTCTGTAGCTTCTAAACTAATAAAATGATTTCCACCGCCTAAAGATCCAATGGATGTATAAAAAGTTTCCTCATCCAATTGATCTGAGACAATAAAATCTTCTAACTTTAGATCTGACGAATTCTTATATTGTTTGTGACGATTAAAACCAAGTGGAACACTTTGTCTGACATTTCGATCAAACTTTTTGAGAAATTTCGGATCTGAAGCTTCTTTTTTGTTGAGTTCTAATTCAGTCACTGAAACACCACATCCAATATCAACGCCAATAAAAGACGGTACAATTTTGTCATGTACAGTCATTGTCGTTCCAACCGTAGATCCTTTACCGTAATGTACATCTGGCATAAATCGAAATTTACTCTCTTTAAATTCTTCTCGATTCATCATTGCCTCAATTTGTTGATATGAGGATTCATCAATATCTGGATTAAAAACTTTCGCTGCATTGTAGGTTCCCGTTATCTCAATTGATTTCGACATTTGAATCTTCCTCCTTTTTAACTTTCTCTTCCTAAATCATTGTATCTTATTTCTGTTTTACATTTAAGTAGTAACAACTAAAAAGTTATTTTTTAAAATATGAAATTAGAATATTTTAAAAAAATCATGTACACTTACTATTAAATATAGTTGGAAGGAAGATTTATTTATGAAACCTGTTGTTGGTGTGTCTGGTTATGTAATGACTAAAGTTTCAAATAATTTATTAAATTTTGATATGAATATTGTTCCAAAAGAATTAACGGATGCATTAAAAGTTGCTGGAGCTCTTCCCATTGTTTTTCCATTATCTACTGCTGAAGAAGCAAAAGAGTACATTGATCAAGTGGATGCTTTGGTGCTAGCAGGTGGCGAAGATGTCGATCCATTACTTTTTTATGAAGAACCCCATCCTAAAATTGGTGAAATCGAACCTGAAAGAGATGATTTTGAACTTGCTTTAATTGAAGAAGCTTGGAAACAAAAGAAACCTATTTTTGGGATTTGTCGAGGTCTCCAATTATTAAATGTAGCTTCTAACGGTACTTTATATCAAGATGTTTCAACTTATGAAGAACTAGAAGTAAACCACATTCAAAAAACACCTTGGAAACATGCAACACATTCTATTGTGATTGAAGAAAACTCATGGTTAGGTGAAGCCTTAGGAACAGAATATGTGATTAATTCCTATCATCATCAAGCCATTAAAAATATTGGAGATGCTTTCCGACCGGTTGCTTGGTCAAAAGATGGCTTGATTGAAGCCATTGAAAGTATAGACACTTCCCAAAAAGTCATGGCGGTTCAGTGGCATCCTGAAGTATTAGTTAAAACAGTACCAGACACCATAAAAGTATTTGAAAAATTTATCAATTTAATTGATATGAAAGAATAAGTATTCAATTTAATCGAATATAAAAAAGCTGAGGAAATATTTTGAAATACATAATCCCTCAGCTTTTATTCATTTTTAAAAATTAGTTTTCTTCTATTTTTCCTTCACCAAACCAAGGATCATCGCTCAACTCATCTGAATCAAATCCTTCAACTTCTGATAGTTCAATGATCCAATTTTCTGAACGGTCTGTTGAGTTTAATAACTCTGTTTTATCTTCTAGCTCTTTATGGACATTTTCTACAACGCCCGTAACTGGTGAGACAATCTCTGTAACAGCTTTTGCCCCTTCAACACCTAGGAAATTATCGCCTTTTTCTATATGATTTCCAAAATCAGGTAGTTCGGCATACATGACATCGCCAACGTCATCTTGTCCTTTTTCTGATAAGCCCAGTCGATAAGAATCTTCCAATTTTTCAATCCATAATCCACTTTTTGTATATTTTACAGTCATTACTTTCTCCTTTCTAAACTTCTATAGATCATTAATTTATTTTATATATTTTTCTTTTCAATAATTTGGTTTCAGCTTCGTCAGGATATCCTTGATATTTGGTGTCCTCTTTTTCTTCTTTTTCATGTATTTCTGTCTCATATTCTGGCACAGATATTTTATTCCTCAACTCAAAAATCAACGTATTGACCAATGCACCGAATAGAAGTACTACGTTTGAAAGATATAAAAAGAGCATTAATGCAATAAATCCACCGAGCGTAGCATTTGCAATGGCGTCCCCACCCATGAATTGAGTAATAAATGTAAAGAATTGTGAAAGTAAAACCAAACCAATTGACGCAAAGATCGCTCCTGGGATGGAATACTTAAAGCTTAAATGATGATTAGGTACGTACTGATACACAATCAATGTTACAATGATTAATAGAATCGGTAAAGCTAGCCATCGTGCAAATAAGAACTCTTGTATAAATGGTATTTCAATCTGAAAGAAATCACTCACAAAATTCAAAATTTGCTCTCCAAATACAAAGATAAAGACCGCAATCCCTACTAATAGTAAAATCGCAATCATAATAACCAGCGATAGAATTCGCGCAATAATAAAATTACTTGTTGATTTTGCTCCATAAACTTCATCTAAAACCCTACGTAATGTTGAGAATACATTACTAGCAGACCAAATCGCTGCTAATAAACCAATTGAAATAGCTCCCCCACTTGCACTTGCCATATACTCCTCAACGATCGGTACTAACATTGTACTCACATCTGCTGGAAATGAACTTTCGATAAATGAAACAGCTTCCGCAGGACTAAAAGGTAATAGTGGAATCAAGTTTGCTAAAACTAATAATAGAGGAATTAAAGATAACAATAAATAATAAGCCATCTCTGCCGCGCCCTGCATAACAGATGCTCGCTCCCAGTTCTCCATTATAATTTTAACTGCTCCAACAAAACCACCCGACTTACTATTGGATTTTGCATGATTGCTTTGTTCCATAGAAATCATCCTTTTCTATATATCAATGAGGTTAAGTATGGTTATTTAAATGATAAATTATTTGTGTAAATTATATTCAGCAATGATTGAGCGTACAGCATCTTCAATAGATATTGCTGTTCCTTTACGACCATTTTCATAAGTAATTTGAAATTGACGATCTTCTTCTCCTTGATAGACTTCGCCAATTTTTTTATTTTTAGCCAGCACTTGTAAATCAGTTACTGTATCGCTATCACGGCTTCCAGCAACAATACTAATTTCTTCTTCTTTTTTCTTACGAGCCACTTGTTTTTCCTACTCTCTATCTTAATCAATCTATAGTATAACAATACGGCAAAGTTCGATTTGAAGCAAGAAAAAAAGCCCCTTAAGCTTTTAAATTTAAAGGACTTTTCTGAATAGGATATTAGAATATGGGAGCATTAATTTACTTCAATAATCTCTAAAATTTCTTCCGATTCTAATGAACTATCGCACTTTACAACTACTCCGGCAGATTCTGAAGAATATAGTAAACCAGGAACGGTCGGCACATCATATTTATCACGTAATTCATCCACTTGCTCTTCATATTCTGGATGTTGTGCATGAACATAATGAACAGTTAAATTATATTCCTCCGCTAAGGGACTTAAAGTTTTTACAAAACGGCGGCAATATGGACATGTTTCTCGTCCAATATACACAATATTCCCCTCTTTGGCTTCTAATAATTCTTCTGCTTCTTCAGGTCTTGTTTCTTTAAACGCATTAACTTCACCTAAATACTGATCGATTTCTATTTGAATATCTTTATCTTCCATACTTTATAGCCTCCATGTATTTTATCTATTTTCATTATAGTACAAGTATGCTTGAAGCCTAAATAATTCGTTTTACTCTAAACTAATTTTTCGAAAGTTTCACCCACCGGTTCCTGGATAAATAAGTCAATATTTAATTTACCAGTATCTAAAGGTTCGTTATTAATAATAACAACACGTCCTTTTTCGAAATAGTAAATTAAATTTTTTACTGGAAATACAGTTAATGAAGTTCCTGCAATAATTAATAAATCTGATTTTGAAATTACTTCTCTTGCTTTGTCCATGACATACTTGTCAGGATTCTCACCAAAATATGTTACTCCAGGCCGAACAATTCCGTTATCGACATAACATCTTGGTATATTGTGAGCATCACGTTCTAATTCTTCTGGTAAGTATTCGCGTTCACATTCCATACAATACCAAATACGTCCACTTCCATGTAATTCTAATACATAACGATGTCCTGCTTTTTGATGCAACCCATCAACATTTTGTGTAAGTATCCGAATATCTTTTCCGTTTTTTTCTAAATTTGCTAATACATGATGAGCCATATTCGGATCGGGTGTTTGTTGCTCATTCTTTTCTCGACGGTTAAAAAAATCTTCAGGGTGATTTAAGATATAACGTCGATTTAATATTCTTCTAGGATCTTCCTGATTTTCTTTCATCTTTGTATAACGACCATTTTCCGAACGATAATCCGGTATACCACTTTCGGTTGATACTCCTGCACCACCAAAGAAAGTAATCATATTCGCCTCATCGATATACTGCTCTAACATTAATATTTTTGGGTCCATATATCCTCCAGTTTCAGTACTTTTCGATCAAATTACATGAAAAAGAGAATGTAGGTATAAAACCTGCATCCTCTAGCTCTCTTCTATTTATTCTTAAAAAGCTGTTCTATTCATACCTCTTTGTCCATGCAATAAAACCACGAAGGAGTTTAACAAGTGTTACCGTAAGAGCGATAATTGACATAATCATTTGAAAGGTTTCAAGTATTTTTTTAGATTTTTTCATATTGACGTATTTTCCAGAAAAACTGAAAAATACTTCCTCCTTTTACTGAATATTTTATTTTGTGATTGATGCGTAAACTATTTTATAAATTAATTATACTAAAAATAACTAAAGTTGCGAATGATAACTGCTTTAAGAAATAAATTTAAAAGCAAAAAGCCTATAAGTATTCTTTACTTATAAGCTTATTTCTTCAATATTCTATTAATTAAATTATTCTACTTCTGTATAAGTGAATTCCGGAACTTCAAGTTCGCCATCAGTTATTTGTTGACGAGCTTCTTCGATTATTGCCCAATCTTCATCCGCTATTTGTCCACGTGTAAAATCAATTCCTTCTTCAGCGAAACCATAGTAAATCGTTTCTCCGCCTGGGAATGATTCGTTCATTGTTTCATTAGACAGGTTACGTACAGCATTACCAACTTGTTTAATTGTTGATGCTAATGTAACGTTACCTCCATCATATTCACCTTCTGCTTCTTGATCACGGTCTACACCAATTACCCATAGTTGAGTATCTGATCCATCTTCCATACGGTTTCTAGCTTCTTGGAAAACTCCATTTCCTACTGCTCCCGCTGCATGGAAAATAATATCTGCACCACTTGCGTACATTGCTGAAGCTACTTGTTGTCCAGCTGCGGTGTCTCCAAAACTATTTGCGTATTGAATATCTACTTCAATTGAGTCATCCACGTGTTTAACTCCCGCTTCAAATCCTGTTTGGAAACGATCGATAATTGGACTTTCAATTCCACCAATGAAACCAACTCGTCCTGTTTCAGTCGTTAAAGCTGCTGCCATTCCAGCTAAGAATGAGTTTTCATGGTCACGGAAATTTAATGACGCAACGTTTGGTAAGTCTACAGCTCCATCAATAAAACCAAAATTCTGGTCAGGGTTTTGCTCAGCAGCTGTCGCAATAGCATCTTCTAATAAGAAACCAATTCCGTAAATAATATCATACCCATCATTAATTGCAGTATTAAAGTTAGGCATAAAGTCACTTTCTGAGTTTGATTGATAATATTGGTAAGTTTCTTCACCAAAATTATTTTCTTCAGCCCAAGCTTCCATACCTTCCCATGAAGATTGGTTAAATGAACGGTCATCTACTCCACCAACATCCGTAATCATTGCAATTCTAAAATCAGAATTTTCTTCGGGTGTATCTGTAGCTTCATCTGTACCTTCATCTGCATTATTTCCACATGCAGCTAAAACAAGAGCAGATGCTCCAAAAATCGTGAATTTTTTCCACATAGACATCTTTAAAAATCTCCCTTTTCCTTAGATATTTAATCACTGATTTATGATAACAGCATTCTTAGAATTGTCAAGAAATAATCGAAAATATATTTTGAAAGATAACATTTCGTTCGTGTTTAGCCTATTAATTAAAGGTAGACGTTAAATATCCTTTATAATATACGGACATACAAAAATCCCACGATCTAATTTTTTTTAGATCGTGGGATTTTTTCGAGTTTTACTACTTAATTAATCACTAAACGGTTTAAGAAGTCCATATCTTGAACAGAAATTTCAAAATCAATATCTGCATTTTGATCAATGTATTCTTCATGAACAGATTTCGGTAATACAACTAACCCTTTTTGATAAGCATATCGAATAGAAATTTGAGCCGTTGTTTTTCCGTATTTATCTGCTATTTTTTGGATATTTTCATTATCCAATAATTTACCAGTTCCAATTGGTGAATAAGCTTCTACAATCATATCGTTTTCTTGACAAAATTGTACAAGTTCTTCATCACGATAACCGATATGATATTTGATTTGATTCAACATTGGTTTTACTTTCGAATGTTCAAATAAGTTTTTCAAATCATCAATCTCAAAATTTGAAACACCAATCGCTTTAATTTTACCTGCTTCGTAGTATTCTTCCATCGCTTTCCATACTTCTTTGTTTTCTTCATAGTAATAGTTATCGATAGATTCTACTCGCATTTTATTCCAAGGTCTTGGTGCATGGATAATGACTAAATCTAAATAAGGTGTATCAAGTGCTGCTAATGATTCTTCTATATCCTTTTTAGCTTCGTCATAAGATTTTGCTTCGCCAGTTACTTTTGTGGTTAAAAAGTAGTCTTCTCGATTCAATCCGGAAGCTTTCATCCCACGCCCTACGCCTTCTTCATTACCATAAGAACGTGCAGTATCAATATGGATATATCCATTTTTTAAAGCATGTTCTACAGTTCTTTCTGCTTCTTCCGGCGACATTTGCCAAGTACCTAAACCAATTAGAGGAATGTCGTTTCTATTTGCTAAAGGTAGTGTTTCTTTCAATATTGACATATGTTATTTCTCTCCTTTTAATAATATTTTCTAAATTTTTGATAACCAATTTAATTCTTCCTGTATCTTTTGAGCAACTTCTTTTCGTTCTTCAATAAATTTCTTATCCCCTGTAAATCGTATAGGATTCCCGCTATGTACTTCTCTTTTTTCCTTATTTGAATAAACAGGAACAAAAGTAAGATGTTTTTTCGTTTCCCGATAATAATATTTTTCTAGATGTAAAAAACCTTCATAAATATCTGAAACTTCAGTTGAATCATCTGAATAATCAATATCTGGAAATATAAGAATATCTTCATTATTTAATAAAGCATCTACACTTATTTTAAAAGTATCCATTATTTTACGAGAACCTCTATACACTGGAATCGCTCGAGCAGATTTTACAATCCATGGAACAATGTAAGAAGCAGGCCAAGCAATCATTTTGGCAACGATTGGCGGCCATTTATATCGTTTAGTAAAAGTATGATTCATATAATGATTATAACATTCTTTTTGAGAAGCGAAGACACTTAATACCCACGTTCGAAGATAATATTTTAACCAAACTAAGATGCTGACAGGGCCTATCATATTTTGATGGTGAGAAATATAAACAGTCGGTTCGTCATTCACAAAAATATTATCGAACCGAAAACGCGGTAATACTATGCGAGCAATCGATCGACAAAGCTCAAAAAAAATACCGTAGTTGTTTTTTCTCATATATCGTCCTCCTTCATCTTTTAAACTATTTTAAAATAATGGCTAAGAATTGCACGTGCAATTAGTTTGGCATCTTTATAAGTTTCAAAATGGGACGTATGATCATCTTCGTATAAAGCAGCAATATCCACACGAATTATTCGTTTCTTTTTTCTTACCATGTTAATCAGCATATTCATTTCATAGTCGAAATGATCTCCACTTAACTGAGTTACCCAATCCAATTCTTTTGTAGTGATTCCACGTAATCCAGTTTGTGTATCTCGAATAAATTTCCCGAAGAAAAGTTTAAATACAAGACTTGTAAACCGATTCCCAATCCAACTTCGAAGAGGCATATGCTTTTTCTTAAATACTCGTGACCCCAGTACAAAGCCATCCTCAAGAGTGTCAAGATGCTCTCCGACTTCTAACACATCTTTTGTTGCATGCTGTCCATCCGCATCTGCTGTCACAATACCATTTAAATATGAAAAATGTTTTAAAAAATATGTAAATCCTGTTTTTAATGCTGCACCTTTACCGCTATTCAACTGATGAGTAATCACAGTACAGCCTTTTAAACTTTCTATTTGTGAAAAGATATTATCATATTCTTTCTCACTTCCATCATTGATAACAATAATATGAGGGACATTCTCTTGAAGTAACTGTTTTATATATGATGGAAATTTTTTCATTGGACGAAAAGCAGGAATAACAACCGCAAATTCTTTCATGTCTTTTCCTCCTTCTACATTTCAACCATTCGTTTAAGATAAATCACTTCAGTCATTTGGACTGAAAGCTCAATCTATACTTAAACTATTTCTTTTTCATCATAACACTTTTTATCCTTTGATGATATTAAACTCACTTGATTTAGATTAGATTTTCTTCATATTTATTACATAAACTAATCCAAAAATATGGCTCATGCTTACAAGATTACTTCATTAAAGCAATAAACTTTAATATGATTGAAGAAAAACTCGTATCAATATTTAATATCGATACGAGTTTTATTTTATTTATTATGTTTCAAAACACGATGAACAAGCTTTTCTAAGTTGCTTCCTCTCGCATAAGATCTTTGAGTTCCTGGTCTTTGTACACTATCACTTGCTACAAGATTAGCTAATTTTATGGCTATTTCGGGATCTAAGTCTACAGATAACCCATAAGCAAAGGTTCCACAAAATGCATCGCCTGCTCCTGTAGAATCTTTTACATCTACGTCCATAGTCTCAATCTGTTGAACTTCTATGTCAACTTCTGGGCGGTAAAGTAAAGCTCCCTTTTTTCCTACGGTAACGACCATATTTGTCTTTGTTTGTGTAGAAAATTCTTTAATTGCCTGAACTAAATCGTCTACGGGTATATCATACATCTCTCTTGCTAATAAAGAGAACTCTGTTTCATTAGGTACTAACCAATCCGTATACTCAAGCATCCCATGAATTAATATGTCAGCTGGGGCTGGATTCAATATCGTAATTGCTCCCTGCTCTTTTCCGCGTTTGAAACCTTCTAATACGGATTCTTGAGGATTTTCTAGTTGAGAGAGAACAACTTTTGGTTGTGGCAAATCTAAAAAGGCTTCATTTACAAGTTCTACTGATAACTTCTCATTGGCTCCAGGTGTAATAACGATACGGTTATCACCATCTTCTTCTACCCAAATAGCCGCTATCCCACTGTTAGTATTTTCAATGATTTTTACAAAATCAGTTTGAATATTTTCTTCTTGATAATGCTCTAACCAGTCTTTTCCATAACTATCATCACCAACAGCAGTAACGATAGAAACATTTGCTCCTAATAAAGAAGCCATAACTGCTTGGTTTGAACCCTTTCCACCAAATCCTTGATGAAAATCTAAACCATATACGGTTTCTCCTTTTTGGGGAAATCGATTTAAAAATGATGTTAAGTCAATCATATTACTTCCTACAATGGTAAGGTTTCCTTGATGTGTCAATTTCCTAGTCCTCCTGTTTCAATAATGTTCCGCTTTTATTCTACACGAAAAATACTCAAATGAGTAATGGCAAAAGGAAAATTACATTCATTTAAAACTGAAGACTCAACTGATCAAAAATTTTATTATTTACATTTATAGATTGCTTAAGTACTGCTTGCATGGTGTATTTGTTTAAAGTGCGATAGTCCCAAATAATATCTCCACAAACATCCGCTCCAATTAATTTATGATCTGCACATAATAATTGAATGGAAAATAATAGTTCAGTCAATGGACTGTCTCCCTGATCCCAATTGGTTTGAACTTCTTTTTCAGAGAGAAAATCTCGGTCAATACTTAGATAAATATTTTCGGTCGGAATGGCCGTTGAAATTTTCTGAAGCGACTTTTCTGAAATACTATCTGCATTTAGATAATACAACTTATCGTTTAGCTCTGATTTTGTTTCTTTCATGTTGTCTGCATCTGCTCCAATGATAAACACTTCTTCTAACAAATCAAACTTTCCTAATGCTGTTTGAATCCAAGAGCCACAGCTTGTCATTTGTGGAAAAGGAATATAACCTGCATCATTATGGTGATCAAAGGTTACAAGTGTGAAAGGATCTTTTAATCGATCAAGTAAAACAAGTGTCAAATAATGGTAATTCCCATTCCCTAAAAAATAAAGTTTGTCTTTTGAATGCGTTGGTAATCGCGTACTTATTTCATCAAGCATATCCAAAGAGCACATGACATACGTTTCTCTTAGATCATACAAATCGATTTTTGTTGAATATAAGTCTTTGTAAATTTTATTCGAAAAATCTTTTTCATCCATATGAAAGAAGGTAACATCATTCATATACATCACCGTTTTCCTTTTCTTATCCTTTATATTGTAATCTTTTTTAACTGGTATAGTAAAAAGAAAAAAGACTTAAAACAGTGAAAAGTATTTCCTGTCCTAAGTCATATTGTTCATTTTATTCATTAAAACCTAGTTCTAAACTTAAATCTTCTTCTATCGTTGTATGTTCTAATTCAGCAATTAATTGAGAAACATAATCAATTAATTCAATAGCAAGTTCCGCTGTCATATCTCCTTTATCTAATAAAGGATTCAATTCAACAATATCCATTGAACGTACTAATTCGGTATTAAATAATTTTTCAAAAATTAATTTTACTTGTTTTACACTAAATCCATCAGGGATCGGTAAACCCGTTCCAGGAACTAAAGGACCATCCATAGAATCTAAATCGTAACTTAAATGAATAGCGTTTACGTTTCTCTCTTCAATTTCTTGCAGAACAGAAGCTAAAACAATATCCAAGCCTTGTTCATTAATTTGTTCCATACTATAAATATTTATATTCTTTTCTTGTGCTAATGCTACTTCACCTGCATCTAGATCCCGAGCACCAAGAATAAAAACATTTTCTGGTTGAACCTTTGTGCCTTCAAAATAAACATTTCTTAAGTTTTTATCCCCTACGCCCAGTGCAGCACCAAGAGGCATCCCATGAACATTTCCACTTGGTGAAGTTTCTGGTGTATTAATATCACCATGCGCATCTACCCAAATAACCGCAATATCTTCAAAGTAACGACTGGATCCAGAAACACTTCCCAATCCTAAAGCATGGTCCCCGCCTATGATTAGTGGAAATTTATCTTTATCTAAACTCGTATAAACTTCGTGGGCTAAATTTGAGTTAACCTTTATTATTTCGTTTAAATATTTCATTTTTGGATGATCTTCATATTTCTCTTTATCTGGAATTTCATTAATAAAAAGATCTCCTCTATCGGTTACATTATGTCCATGTTTTGAAATGATGTCTAACACATCTTTTTCTCGTAATTTATCTGGTCCAAGTTCTACACCTTTTCTATCACAGCCATAATATAACGGTACACCTATTACGTTAATATCCATTTTTACTTCTCCTGTTCATTTAAAGTAAAATTTTTTCATTTTTTTAAATCATTTTCATTCAATATTTAACTCATTAATTGTAACATTAATTATAAATAGAAAAAAGATACTAAAAAGTAGATTTCATTTTATATGTAGAAAAACTTGAAAAATAATCATCATCAAATATGAATAATTTTAAAAAAGCTCATTAGATCTATTCCTCATGTTAGAATACAAGGAAAAGATTAATGAGCTGATTTTATTGCTTTACTCAATTGTCAATTAGTTTGAAGACAGTTCATCTTCAATCCCTAACAATTCGTCTGTCGAAACTTTAAAGAATTTTGCTAGCTTGATTAGGTTTTCCCCGCCTATCGACAACTGATTCTGTTCCCACCTACTGATTGATGCTTGAGTAACATTGAGACTGTCTGCCAATTCACGCTGTGTCAAGTTTCCATGCTGAGCACGCAATTCTGAGATTTTTTTCATCAAAACCACCTTCTCTATCTCAAATGGATATCCTATTAAATATATTATACACGATTTTTTTTCATGTTCAATTATCTTATGATTAGTTTTCATGAAAATATGAATTTTCTTGCTGAAAAGTTGCTTAAACCATCAAAAAACATTAAAATATACTTATGTGAAAAATAACAATGCAGAAAGGATTGAACAAATGCCTACCTCTGGTGAACGTATTAGACAACTCAGAATACTCAAAAACTTAAGTCAACAGGAATTATCTCGCGATCTCGGTTATAAAACTTATACAACTGTTTCAAAATGGGAATCCAATGCCAGCCTTCCTCCCGGTAAAGAGTTAAAAAAGCTAGCCAATTATTTTGAAGTTTCAACAGACTATTTATTAGGATTAGATAACTACGATTCAAAATACCTAGTTAATGAAATACAAAATACTGTTGAAGTTAACTTCATCGAGTCACTCAATGCTGGTTATCTTTATACCAATGGATCAAATGACGACAAAATTGTTCCCACAATTGAAGTACCTAACCATGTTCTAACTGAAGATCCCGATAAATATTTTGTCATTAAAGTCCGCACAGACTCTATGAATCGTATTATAAATAGCGGCGATAATATTATTGTTTTAGATTACAATAAAATAGATCATCCCATACATAATACTGGTGATATCATTATTGTCAATATCAACGGTGAATACAAATTAGAACATCTTAGAATGACTGATTCAACTGCACACTTAGAACCTTTTTCATATCTGGATGGTTTTGAAACAATAACCTATTCAAAGGAAGAATTTAACAATCTTGAAATTTTAGGTAAAGTTATTTATGCTTTTCGAATATTTAATTAATAAATAACTTCCTATCTTAAGTTTATCATAATTTAAAAGCTCCCTAATCAACTTTGGGAGCTTTTTTATGTAAAATAGATTAAATTATAGAAATACTTGTAATCCAATATTAATGATCACCGTAATAATCGAAAAAGTTATCGTCATCCAGAACAACCAAGCTTGTTCGCAGTATCTTAATACGTAAGATAATTTTGGATTTTCTGGATCATAAAAAACGGGTAAAGTAGAACCTACGGGGAATAATTCTTGCATTGGATTTCTTACAACCATACCACTCCCAGTAATTTTATGGCTAAATGTTTGCGAAAAAATATCCGCTGTATACTCTTGCTCTGTTTTTAAGCTTGGCTTTCTTATTTTTACCGTTTTAAAGGATTTATAGCGTGGTCCAACTGTTTTATATTCTTGTCCATTCACTTCAAATTTTAGTATAGGTAAACTAATTCCGTTGTTACGACTAAAGCCTTCATACCCTACAACTTCTCCTTCAGTTTTTACCGTACATCTCTTTTGTTCTTGCGTGTAACGATAGAAAAACTGAAAAGCTATGAAAAATAATACAACTGACCAAATGGCTAGAAAAATCCCAAATATCAACTTCAATGTCCCTATTTCTCCCAAAACATACATCTCCTCAGATTTTTATCAATAAAAGTTATCTTTATAATTTTATCAAATGAATGTTCAATTCAGAAATATAAAGAACTTTTATTTAAAAATAAACAATAAAAAAACCTGTAGTTAAAAATCACTACAGGGCGAAAACTTTAAAAATTATTCTTCATAAGGAACAACATCTAAAGTAACATCAATATGGCCATTTTCAATAGCTCTAGAATATGGGCATATTTTATGTGCTTTTTCGACTAACTTCATGCCTTCCTCTTTATCTAATCCATCGAAGCCAACTTTTATGTCTACTTGTAGTTTAATATCTAGATTATCATCTGGATCATGTAGGTAACTTACAGTATGACGAACAATTGATTTATTTTCTACATTTTCTTGCTCTTTTACAGCTTCTAAAGCTGCATGAAAACAAGCACTATAGCCTAATGCGAATAACTCTTCGGGGTTTGCTCCTTCTCGTTTACTGCCTGGAGGTGTAATGTTTACAGCGTACGTACCGTCTTCTAAATAACTTTTTCCTTTTCGACCACCGGTATTCACTGACGTTGTTTCGTACTGTTTTTCATAATTTGCCATGAATATTCCTCCTTATTGATTTTCTCTTTCTCATCAATAATATTATAACAAATGAAAAGGTTGACACAAATTTTAGCCATCAAAAAATCCTAAGAATAGAGTTGTGAACTCAAATCTTAGGATTTTATTTTATCTAATATTGCCTAAATCTACAATTTGGCCACTATCTAAGTAAATAATACCTTCTCCGATATTTGTTACATAGTCACCAATACGTTCTAAATCTCTTCCGATAAAAGAATAGTCAGACGCAGAAAGGACTGTTTCTGGATCTTCTTTCATAATATCAATAGCGGTTAAACGAAGGAGATTGTAATGATTGTCTACCTCTTCATCACGCATCGCTATTTCTCTAGCAGCATCCACATTGAAGTCCACAAAGGCATCAATAATATCTGCTGTCATTTCAATTACTTTGTCACCCATTGATTTAATGATGGTCTCTAGTTCTGCAATGTGTTTTTCGTTTTTAATATTGATTGTCGCTTCAGCAATATTTTGTGCATGGTCACCCATGCGTTCTAGATTTGAAGAAGCACGTATAACGGCAATAACACGTCGTAGATCAGACGTATTTGGTTGTTGCAGGGCAATAATTTCACTACATTTTTTATCGATTTCATTTTCTTTTTTGTTAATTTTAAGATCATGTTCAATAATATCTTCTGCTAATTCAATATCATAATCCACAAATGCTTTAATCGATTTATAGATGGCTTCATTTACCATTATTCCTAATTGTAATAAATCTCGATGTATCTCAGCTAATTTTTCATCAAATATTGACCTCATTAATTAGCCACCTCCCACTGTTTTATATACATAAAATATTCTATATTTATTATACTCTTTATTAGTAGAAAATGTTATTACGAACAATTGAAAATAGCAAATAAATTAACTCAAATAGGAGATTTTTTAAAAAAGTTTTCTTCTACTCAACAATTTCACCATTAATGACTTGGAAATT
>Ga0209487_1000986_pt1 | contig 24656 bp, 24 predicted proteins | sample Poulit2012_FD_187524 | JGI IMG/M metagenome (GOLD analysis project Ga0209487, IMG submission 187524) | Agricultural soil microbial communities from Georgia to study Nitrogen management - Poultry litter 2012 (SPAdes) (version 2) | ecosystem: Environmental > Terrestrial > Soil > Agricultural land...
AATACCGCAAGCAAGGGCAACTAAAGCAACGTTGGTCATGATAACTCCTTGGTTAAAAAGCTTATGAGTTTAAAGTTTAAAAAACAACGAAGCAGAACAATCTGCAATCCTGCCCGAGTTGACCGACTCGAGCAAGAGGAAAACATTATTCAGTTTCATGTGCTTGGCCAATATAGACCAAGGTCAGCATCATGAAAATAAAGGCCTGCAAGAGAACAATCAAGATATGGAAGATTGCCCAGGCCGAACCGGCAAGAATATGTCCAATACCCAAGCCGAGGTTGGCAGCGCTAAAGCCTGTCCATGCACCACCCAACAGGGCAATCAACATGAACACCAACTCGCCGGCAAACATGTTTCCAAAGAGTCGCATGCCCAGGGAAACAGTCTTGGCAGCATATTCAATCAGGTTTAATAGAATATTAAATGGTGCCAAAAAGATAATGGCGATACCGCTAGCGGTAAAGGGTGTAGTCAACAAGCCTTTGGCAAAGCCAGCGGGCTTTTTGATCTTGATACCGTAATAAAGGGTCAGTAACAACACGCCCAACGACATTCCCATAGCCACGTTTAAGTCGGCGGTAGGCAAAATACGGTGAAAATATAAAACATCGCCGTGCTCAGCCCCTAATCCTGTCGTAGAGAAAATCCATGGCAACAGGTCAACGGGCAATAAATCTAGCGTGTTCATCGCTACCACCCAGAGAAACACTGTCAATGCCAATGGAGCTGCGAAACGACGCGTGGTGGCACTGGGCACAATTTGCTTGGCCTGGTCCTCGACCCACTCGACCAGCATTTCAACCGCCACCTGAAAACGCCCAGGTACGCCAGGCGTAGCGCGGCGTGAAGCACGTAAAAGGAAATATAGGGTGAGAAAGCCTGTCAGCAATGACCAAAAGACCGAGTCATAGTTAATGATGCTGAAATCGGCCAGAACATCTTGCTTGACACCCGAGTTATTCAAGTGCACAAGGTGGTGCTGTATATAACCTGACTGTGCTGAAACGTCACTAGCAGCCATTTGTAATAAACCCTTGAAATCAGTGAAACCACAAGACCTAAGTGCTCATGGCAGCCTGCCTATGGCAAGCAACAACACATAACCCTTTAGTACCGCCACTAGGCCAAACAACAATGCTGGCCACACAAGCCACGCATGATATTGCCAAGCGGCCAAACCTAGCAGCACTAAAGCGCTTCCTAGTTTAAAGGCCTCACCCACAAGAAACGTCGCTGCGTTTGCTGGGGCGCCACGCCACAAACCTGCCAAAAGGCGCAAAGCAAATAAAGCATTGGGCACAAAATATGCGCCCGCCCCTATTGCTGCGGAAAGGGCTGCAGTCAACCCTGCAACCCCATAAGTAATTAGTACGGCTACTAGCGCCAGCACCCCTTGGGCGCCTAACACCTGAACAATGCCCTGCTGAGAACGCCGCGCTAACTGCGCATGCTGCTGCGCGCTAAGCTTAACACGCGTTTCTTGGATGTCCTCATCTCGCATTGTAAAAACCGCCAGTGCCAAACCAAAAAAGTATAGCGTTATTTCATTACAACTAGCAAATAAATAGCGCCAAACCAATACTACTTGTGGACCATTTTCGCGACGTTGGTTCTAACCAACGCCGAGTGCCCAAAAGGTCAAACCCTTTAAAGATACTGGTTTCCACCTATTTTCAGCGTGCAGTACCTGTAAATATGATGTAAGGTTTCGCAACGCATAAAAACAACAATACTACTTTGGGATGATAGCGTTACTCATCCTTAAAATCCGGTTTGCGTTTTTCCACAAAGGCCGCCATGCCCTCTTTTTGGTCATGGGTAGCAAATAATGCGTGGAAATTGCGACGCTCGAACAGCAGGCCCTGTGATAATCCGCCCTCAAAGGCTTGATTCACACTTTCCTTGGCCATTATGGTCGCCACACTAGATTTATCTGCGATGAGTTGCGCCACCTCGAGCGTTTTGTCCAGCAGTTCATCTGCCGGCACCACACGGGATACCAGGCCCCATTGCTCGGCCTCGGTAGCGGTAATCATTCGCCCGGTCAAAACCATATCCATGGCTTTGGCCTTGCCGATGGCGCGTGGCAGACGCTGCGTACCACCATAGCCAGGTATGATGCCCAGGTTAATCTCGGGCTGGCCAAATTTGGCTGTGTCGGCGGCAATGATCATATCGCATAACATGGCAAGTTCACAGCCCCCACCCAGTGCATATCCACCCACTGCAGCAATCATGGGCTTGCGAATACGCTCTAGGGCCTCCCAGTGGGCGCCCATATAGTCCGCCTTGTAGACATCTGTGTAACTCCAGTCTTTCATCGCCGCAATATCAACCCCGGCGGCAAATGCCCTTTCGTTGCCAGTGAGTACAATAACAGCAATCTCATTGTCTGCATCAAACTCCTGACACTGAGCCAATAGCTGTCGCCCCACCTCGTCATTTAAGGCATTCATTACTTTGGGACGATCAATGCGAATCAAACCAACGCGACCGTGGGTTTCAACCTGAATCATCTGCTCGCTCACGAGACCTCCTACAATACACGTTAAAATTATCTAATCTTGGAATTGCAAAAATAGTTTATGACACAATCGCACTCTACGCCTATAGAATACGTTGTTTCCTTTCCAGACTTGGCCGGTCATCGCATCCATGTGCAAATGACCATTGCCCAACCTGACCCCCAAGGGCAGGTACTTTTTCTGCCTGCGTGGATTCCAGGCAGTTACCTGATTCGAGACTTTTCCCGGCAAATAGAAACGATCCAGGCCACCTCAAACGGCCACCTAGTGGACATTCAAAAGCATGGCGACCATGAATGGGTCTGCGCTCCATGCGAGGGCCCCCTCCAACTAAAGTATGTGATCTACGCTTGGGATCTGTCGGTGCGGACTGCGCGTGTGGATGACAATTATGCCTTTTTAAATGGCACCAGTGTTTTCCTAGGCGCTCGCGGGTTTGAAAATCACCCCCAAGTGGTATGCATCGAGGCTCCGCAAACACACCCAGACTGGCAAGTGTACACGAGTCTGGCCTGTGCCGATGGCCACCCACAGGCTGCTCAGCGCCACCAGTTTGGTGCATATAGCGCGGTTGATTATGATGCGCTGTTGGATCATCCGATCTTATTAGGTCAGCCCTTGGTGACCCAATTCGAGGTACACGGTGCGCTGCACGAGCTGGTCTTTACCCAACCAGTCCCCGATATTGATTTAGAACGCATCCGACGCGATGTAGAAAAAATCTGTGCCACTCAGATTGAGCTCTTTGAGCCTGAAACACATGAAGTGCCCTTTCTGGACAGCGCTGATCGCTACACCTTTATCACAATGGTCACTGAAAATAGCTATGGTGGCCTAGAGCATCGTAGCTCGACGGCTTTGATGATCCCGCGTCATCATTTGCCTACATTGGCTCAGGCTGACGCGCCTGTCAGTAAAGAGTATCAATCATTTTTAGGCTTGGTCAGCCACGAATATTTTCATACCTGGAACGTCAAACGCATCAAGCCCGCTGTATTTAGCCCCTACGATTTGCTACAGCCGAACCACACAGATCTGCTGTGGGTATTCGAGGGGTTTACCTCTTATTATGATGACCTACTTGTTTGGCGTGCTGGGGCTGTTTCGCGTCGGACCTATTTGGACCGCCTCGAGCAAATCATGGAGCACGTATACCGTGGCAGCGGCCGTTTCAAACAATCAATCGCTCAGAGCTCGTATGATGCGTGGACCCGTTTTTATAAGCAGGACGAAAACTCGCCTAATGCCATCGTCAGCTACTACACCAAGGGGGCTTTGGCTGCTTTGGGCCTGGATCTGACCATACAGCAACGCACCCACGGCGAATACAGCCTAGATGACGTGATGCGTTACCTGTGGCAGCATTATGGCAAAAACTACTACCGCGGCCACCCCAAGGGCATCGCCGAGGATGAAATGCCAGCCATTATCAAAGCCGCCGTAGGCGTAGATTGCAGTGACTACATCGAACGTTATATGTATGGTTGCGATGATTTGCCTCTGCCCGAATTATTGCAAAAGCAAGGCATCGAAATGCGTTGGCAAGCACGCAACCCTGAGCCTAGCCTCAATGTATTATTTGAGGACACCCCTGGCGGGCTAAACATTCGTACCGCTTACGAGCAGGGTGCAGCGCACCGCGCAGGATTGTCTGCGGGTGATACCATCGTCGCGATTAATCAACTGCGCATTTCTAATCAGCAGGCACTCAAACAACTACTTAGTCGCTGTCAAGCCGATCAAGAGCTGCGGATACATTTCTTCCGTGATGGGGTTTTACAAGAACGCCTAGTACGCTTGTTTCCAGCCCCTGAGGACAAATGCGTATTAACCGATAAGAGCATCCAAAACAATGAGTAAACCGGCTGTTTCATCCCCCGATACACCCGTGACCACTGCACCTAAAACCGCCCTGATTACCGGGGCGGCCCATCGTCTGGGAAAAGCCATTGCACTGGCTTTGGCTCAGCAAGGCTGGGATATTGTTCTGCATTACAACAGCTCGGTTAGCCAAGCCGAGCAAACAGCAGAGCAAATCCGGGCTTTAGGTCGGCAGTGCTATCCCCTGGGCTTTAACTTGAGTGATGCACAGGCTGCTGACGCACTTTTTGAGGCAGCCTGCGAGCACGCCCCCAGCATTGATTTGCTGGTGAACAATGCATCATTATTTGAGTACGATAGCGCGGCTGAGTTTTCCCCCGATCTACTGCAACAACATTTGGGTCCGAATCTCATCGCCCCACTGCAACTCACACAACGCTTTAGTCAGCAACCACAGTTTTCTACTGCAGTCGAGCATGGCGTTGTTATCCATATGCTAGATCAAAAGCTTTGGCAGCTAAACCCTGACTTTTTTTCATATAGCCTTTGCAAAGCGGCCTTGCAGTCTGCCGTGACCATGCAGGCACAGGCACTGGCCCCAAAGGTCCGTGTCATGGGCATTGCGCCAGGGCTCACCCTGCCCAGCCACCTACAAAGCCAAGAGGATTTTGACCGTACCCATCGGATGGCCCCTCTGGGCAGAGCCAGCACCCCACAAGACATTTGTCAGACGGTGCTGTATATTGCTCAGACCTCTAGCCTGACCGGCAGCACCATCATAGTAGATGGGGGCCAGCATTTAGTGGGCTTTGAGCGAGATTTCAGTCTTCTTTAATCAGGAAATAACACATCATGTGTGCGCACCTTACGCCGGCAACGCGGCGCATTTTTTTTGAACGCATGGCCTTGCAGGCCAATATCGGCATCCTCGAGCATGAACTGCAAGGCACGCAGCCCATCTATGTAGATGCCCAGTTTGATACCCTCATCGAGGGCCCAAGCAACGACCACGACATCAGTAGCGTGCTTGATTATCGGCACTTGCGCCAGCATATCATTCAGATCTGCACAACGCGCCATGTGAATTTGCTCGAGACCTTGGTCGAAGCGCTGTGCAGCAGTATTTTAGAGCGCTTTCCGAGTATCGTTTGGCTCAAGATACGCATCAGCAAGCCACAAGCCTTTGTCGACTGTGCTGCCGTGGGCATAGAAATGGAACAACGGCGCGCTAATTAGGCGTGCGCATTTTCGGTAGGAACTATTTTTGGGTGGCGCACACGGCGCATTGAGGATCTTTGCGAAAACGTACCGTATGCCATTGCATCTGCAGTGCGTCTAGGCTCATTAAGCGCCCAACCAAGGTCTCGCCAAAGCCACCCAAGACCTTGAGCGCCTCGGCAGCTTGGACGCAGCCCACAATCCCGACCAAAGGCCCCAACACCCCGGTTGTGGCACACCGCAGCTCTTCGTAATCCTGCGCCTCAGGAAACAAACAGTGATAGCAGGGCGCGTCTGGATCACGCATATCAAACACGCTCATTTGTCCTGCAAAACGGATGCCCGCCCCCGAAACTAAAGGTTTACGATGCGCGACACAAGCACGGTTAATCGCGTGACGGGTCGCAAAATTGTCAGTGCAATCGAGCACCACATCATGCTCGGCGACCAATGGGAGTAGATCGTCATAATCAAGGCGCTGCGTGATGGGATGGACGATGACCTCGGGATTAAGATCCACAAGCGTTTGTTGCCCCGAAACAGCCTTGTTGACCCCCACCCGGTGGCTATCATGCAAAATCTGCCGCTGCAGATTGCTGAGCTCGACCTCGTCGTCATCCACCAAGGTCAGGCTATGTACCCCCGCCGCAGCCAAATATAAAGCCGCAGGTGAGCCCAGCCCACCTGCCCCTACGATTAAAACCCGCGCTCGACTGATTCGTTGCTGGGCCTCGATGCCAAACTCATCTAGCAGGATATGACGCGCATAACGCATCAATTGATCATTAGACAACTCACTGCTCATGGCCTGCCCTAATTAATTTCTACCGGTGTAATCCCCTCGGGGGTAATACGGAAGCGTCGTTCTTTAGTTGGTGTTACCGAGGATCGCCCACTACGGGGTTGAGTTTTTTTTTCAGCTTGCTCATCACCATCTTCGAGCAATTTTTCTTGGGCCGCGACCCACTCGGGATCAGTTTTTTTGACCTCGCGCCCTAATAACTGATTGATGGCCTGCTGCAGCTGGAAGTCGTCATCACCACCAAATTCAAACATCTTTGGCTCTTTGACGTAATTATCATCATCGTCAACAGCGTCCTCCTCGTTTTCATTGTGCAAATGACGTTGTAAGTCGCCCTCGCGTGGGATACGGAATAGGTTACCCTCGGCGGTGTCATCCACATAGATATCCGGAGCCACCCCAGTCACCTGTATAGAACGTCCATTGGGCGTGTAATACAAGGCAGTGGTGAGTTTGATGCCGGACTCGTCGTCGAGGGGTAAAATGCTTTGTACCGAGCCCTTTCCAAAGCTACGGTTCCCCAGCACGGTCGCGCGGCCATGGTCTTGCAAAGCACCCGCTACAATCTCCGAGGCCGAGGCCGAACCTGCATTGATCAGGACGACGACAGGCACATCACTAACCCAGTCGAGATCTTTGAGCAATGCCATTTGCTGATTGCTGGCACCCAGTACCTGGGCTAGTGGACGCACGTAGTACTCACGATTTGATGCCGGGATGCGCCCTTTGGTAGAGACGACTAGATCGCCTTTGTCTAAGAACACGGACGAAACACCAATCGCGCTCTCGAGTAGGCCACCAGGATCATTACGCAGGTCTAGTACCAGCCCCTTGGGCGCCTGCCCCTCGCTGAGCTCGTGTAGCTGTTGGATCAAATCACTGGCAGTGCGCTCTTGGAATTGAGAAATCCGCACATATAAAAGGTCATCATCCAACGCATGGCCACGTACGCTTTCTACACGAATATGGTCGCGTTCGATTTGAACATCAAAAGGCTCTTCGACGCCGACACGCTTGATGGTCAAGGTGACCTCGGTCTGAGGCTCGCCACGCATACGTTTGACGGCCTCGTTAAGTCCTAGATCCTGTGTTGACTCACCATCAATATGCGTGATGATGTCACCGGCCAAAATACCGGCTCGGGCAGCAGGAGTGTCCTCTATGGGAGAAATCACTTTGGGTTGGCCTTTTTCTAACCCAATTTCTATCCCCAAACCTCCGAAACCACCCTGAGTCATGCTTTCCATATCCTTAAATGCCTCGGCATCTAAATAGGCCGAATGTGGGTCAAGATCGGAAAACATGCCTTTGATGGCATCATTGATGAGTTGTTCGTCAGGGACTTGCTCGACGTAGCTGCTTTTAATCGCAGAAAACACGTTGGCAAACTGCTGTAGCTCGCGCAGGGGCAGCGGTACATTGCCCCGCTGAGCCATTGCGGTGAGCGTCAAGCTAATAAGTAAACCTGCTAATACACCAATAAAAACGAGACCAAATGCGCGGAATCTGCGAGTGCTCATGCACGTACCTATCTCAGCAAGTGAAGTAAAAGAGAAAGCCACATTGTAATATGGTTTGATCTACAGGGGCTAGCTTAGGGCAACCCTCTATGGCGCTTTTAACCAAAGTTGCGGATTAACGGGCTGACCTTGATGACGAATTTCAAAATAAAGTCCAGCCTCTACCTGCCCACCAGTGGCCCCCACACGTGCCACCTCGTCACCGGTGCGGACCTGCTCGCCCACCTGTTTAAGCAAACTTTGGTTATGTCCATATACCGTCAGATAGCCCTGCCCGTGGTCAATGATGAGCAAATTGCCAAAGCCGCTCAGCCAATCGGCATATACAACCTCTCCAGCTGCTATGGCGCGGGCGGGGCTGCCCTCGCTGGCTTGGATGATAATGCCACGCCAGGTCCCACCATCAGGACGCTCGGCACCAAATCGGCCTTGTATCACTCCTTGGGCGGGCATGGGTGCCCCCTTTTGCAAGCCGTTGGCTTGGGCCGGTGCTGGCGTCGATGCAGAGGGTGCTGCAGCTGTTTCCTTTGAACTCTGTGGTGCTTTGGCAGTTTCTGCAGGACGCTGCGCATCGGCACCGGCATCAGCATCTGTATCTGCTGATGGCGCCGGCTCAATGCGTTCTTCACGTATTTTAGGGGCTTCATCACGACGCCTCTGGGCCTTTAATTCCTCCAAGGACGGTGCCTGGGCGAGATCCCCCTCTCGGACCCCTTGTTGGCCGATACGCAATTGACGCGCCAAACGTAAGGCCTCTTGTTGCTCTCGTTGGCGGGCTTGTTCGGCGGCTTGGGCCTGCTCACGGCGAGCCTGCTGGGCCTGCTCTTCAGACTGCCGACGCAGTTGTTGCGCCTCGTCCTCGGCGGCCTGACGCGCCTGCTCTGCTGCTTGACGAGCGGCCTCTTGGGCTGCCGCCCGCTCGGCAGCCCGATGAGCTTTAATTTCGGCTTCTAGTCCCTCAACCAGTGCCCCCAGCCGTGCCTCATCTGCCTGTGCCTGATCGGCCTGCCCACGTTGGGCAACGAGTTCGCTCTCGATTTCTGCTAGTAAGTCTTGGTGTTGTGCAAAATCTTTTTTCAGCTCGGCCTGCTCGGTCTGGGTTTGGGATTGCAATTGAGCTGTTTTTTCCTGAGCCTGTTTTGTTTGCTGCTGGATCTGTTGGAGCTGTTGCAATACCTGATTAAGGGCTTCCACGCCCTGCGCCTGAGCCTCTGTGACATAGCCCAAGTAGTGCAACTCGCGTTGAATTTCATTAGGGTCCTGTGCCGACAATAATGCCACCCAAGGGGACAACCCCCCTGCATATTGGGCCCGTAATTGTTCGGCCAGGCGCTTTTGTAATTCTTTTTTATAGCGGCTTTGCTCGGCATAATCTGCCTCGAGCGATTGCAGCTTGTTTTCCGTGTCGGATAATTCGGTGGCCAATCGATCTAGTGTTTGGCCGCGCTTTGAGATGGCGGCCTCGACATCGCGCAACTGCTCGCGGACATCATCACGCTGTCCTTGTGTGCGTTCGATCTCGCGTTGCAATTGCTGCACACGCTGTTGCAACTGCTCGCGCTGAGCCTGCGTGCGTGCGCGCTGCTCTTCGAGAGCAGCATCAGCCCAACTTGCTTGTGCCCCTAATAAAGTGCACAAGCCACATAAAATGGCGATAGTTTTGGCGCGCACACAGTCTCCTTTGCCACCAGTAATTAGCTACCTTGGCCTTGTTTTTTAACCTCATCCAGTTGTGCAGCGATTTGATCGGCATCGCCCAAATAATAATCGCGCACAGGGGTGAGGTCCTCGTCAAGCTCGAACACCATGGGCTGCCCAGTGGGCAGGTTAAGCTCTACGATGTCTTCTTCGGAAATATTTTTCAAGTGCTTGATCAAGGCACGCAAGCTGTTGCCGTGCGCGGTAACCAGCACTTGATTACCCGCCCGTAAAGCAGGCACAATAGCATCATTCCAAAAAGGTACGACGCGTGCGACGGTCTCTTGGAGGCATTCGCCAGCGGGTAACAAACGGGGGTCCAAATTGCGATAACGCACATCATGAATAGGATGACGAGGATCTTCAAGGGATACTGGCTCGGGGCCTGTTGCGTATGCGCGACGCCAAATCAATACCTGCTCTTCGCCAAACTTTTCTGCCGTTTCGGCTTTGTTCAACCCTTGTAGGTCACCGTAGTGACGTTCGTTGAGGCGCCAGCTCTTGGTGACTGGAATATGCATGGCATCCATCGTGTCCAAGACTATCCACATGGTTCGGATGGCCCGCTTGAGCACCGAGGAAAATGCCACATCAAAGTGCAGGCCCTGCTCCAAGAGCAAACGCCCTGCATTTTCAGCCTGTTGGCGACCCTTTTCGGTCAGGTCTACATCTGACCAGCCGGTAAAGCGATTTTCTCGGTTCCACTCACTTTCGCCGTGGCGCATCAGTACAAGTTTATACATAATAAACACAACCCCTAGTATTAAGTTTGGTCCAATTTATAATATCTGACTTTGTCAGATTGCAAACATTAACTAAACCCCAGCAAATGTTCTAGATCTTTTAATTTTGAATCACTTGGCTATATTTAGGAATTACCGTGGACTTTCTGCTCAGTCAAAACAACTTGATTCTGCTGGCCATCGCCATCCTTTCCGGGGCGATGCTGCTTTTTCCCTCGCTGACTCGTGGTCGAGGCGCACAGCGGGTTAATCCAACCCAGGCCGTGCAGCTGATTAATCGTGATAATGCACGTCTCATCGATATCCGTGGCGCCGAGCGCTTCAAGGAACAGCATATTACGCAATCGCGCAACATACCAGCGGCTAATATTAGCCAACAAACGACCAACTGGGCAAAAGATACCCCAATCATTCTGGTTTGTGATACTGGCCGCAGCACAACGGTGCCAGCAGCGCAATTACGCAAAGCAGGCTTTACTGCTGTATATTCATTAGAGGGAGGCCTCAATGCTTGGAAGCAAGCCGGCCTGCCTACCAAAAAAGGTTAATAGACATTCGAGGAGTGTATGGCTAAGGTAATCATGTACAGTACTGCGGTTTGTCCCTTTTGCACGCGTGCAGAGATGCTGCTCAAGCAGCGTGGGGTCACCGAGATTGAAAAAATCTATATCGATCGCGATCCCGCCGAGCGTGACCACATGATGGAGCGCACTGGCCAGCGCACAGTACCGCAGATTTTTATTAATGACAAACACATTGGGGGCTATTCCGATCTGGCCGAGCTCGATAAAGCCGGTGGTCTCAAGCCCTTACTCGAACAAGATTCTTAAAGGAACTTCTTACTCATGGCCCAACAGCAACCACAAAACGACCAACAAAATCCTGCCAACCAACCAGAAGGCGAGGCCAAGCCCACCTTTAATTTGCAGCGTGTGTACGTCAAAGACATGTCTCTCGAGATGCCGCACGCCCCGCAAATTTTTCTCGAGCAAGAGACCCCTTCTGTCAATGTTGACATTAACGTCGGGGCCACTCGCCTGGCCGAGAACATCTTTGAAACAACCGTTGTCGCCACTGTGACAACCCGTCTCAAAGATCAGGTGATGTATCTGGTTGAGGCCACTCAGGCCGGTATTTTCGAGGTCGCCAACATCCCTGATGATCAGCTTAACCCGCTACTGGGCATCGTATGTCCCACCATGCTTTACCCCTATTTGCGGGCTACCGTCGCTGATGTCATCAATCGCACCTCCCTGCCCCCGCTGCACCTGTCCGAGGTCAACTTTCAGCGCCTCTACGAGCAGCGCGTGGCCGAAGCTCAGGGCCAGCAGGCTGAACAAGCCGAGCAGGGTGCTTCTGACAACCAGGAATAATTCAATATCGCCATGCCCCAATCAGCTGCAACCCGCCCATCCTCTGCCATTCCCGTCAGTGTTTTGGGGGCAGGCAGCTGGGGGACGGCATTGGCTACGCTGGCCTGTCGGCGTAGCCCTACCCTCATCTGGGCCCGCAATCCTGACCGCGCCCTAGAAATCACTGACCAACAAACACTCGAGCACTACCTGCCCGGTGTGCGCTTGCCAGATGAATTGCAGGCGACAGCCGACCTGTCCGAGGCCATCGCTCATGTGTGCGCGGATGACAGCCAGCCAGGCTTAATTATTTTGGGAGTCCCTGTCGCTGGCCTTGAATCCATTTGTCTACAGCTAGCAGATCTTTTGCCTGCCCAGCGCAAACATCCCATCTTTATCATCCGCACCAGCAAAGGGTTTCACCCCGACAGTGGCGAGCTCCCTGCGGCTTTAACCCGCACGTGGCTGCCCCAGGCATCTTGGCTGCATACAGGCACTTTGTCGGGCCCGTCATTTGCTCTCGAGGTTGCACGCGGCCTCCCCGTGGCGCTGACCATAGCTACTGAAAGTGATGCTTTGGCTGAACACTGTGTGGCTACTTTGCATGGAGTACAGGCGCGTATTTACCGCAGCCATGACGTACTGGGGGTTGAGATTGGAGGGGCGCTAAAAAACATTATGGCTATTGCCTGCGGCGTGAGTGATGGTTTACAGCTGGGCAACAATGCCCGCGCTGCTTTGATTACACGTGGCTTAGCCGAGATACAGCGTATTGGCGCCGTACTAGGCGGCGAACCCGAAACCTTTATGGGTTTGACTGGTTTAGGCGATCTAGTATTAACAGCCACGGGGGATCTATCACGCAACCGCCAAGTCGGGTTGGCCATCGCGCGTGGCGAGCAGCAACGCTTTTTACAATCAGGCCTGACTGTCGAGGGTGTACGCTGTGCCTTGGCGGTACAAAAAATTGCGCGCGCCCAACACATCCAAGTCCCCGTGACGGACGCTGTCTGCGCGGTGCTCTTTGAGGATATATCCCCCGAGGAGGCCGTCCGACAGTTGCTAGCCCGGGCAGCCCGTACCGAAGGGTTGGCCCCTTTATCACCGCCAGAGCCCCCAAAACACTAGATGCCAATGCTCTTGGCGTTTTTCTGTATTTTTAAATAGGTCTTTGGAATCATGACATCATCCTCACTGGCCCCCTTTTCTTTTTCTAATCTATCGGCATTTACGCGTAGCTTTCGTCACTTTTGGGCTGCAGCATTTCTAATGCTAGTCAGCCTATGCATACCTTTTATGATGGGCTCTGCACATGCCGCCGAACAGTGGCCCAACCGTAATATCCATTTAGTTGTGCCTTTCCCGGGGGGCTCATCGCCTGATTTACTGGCGCGCACACTGGCAGAGCATCTTTCGGAATCTTTAGATCAAAATATTGTGGTTGAAAACCGTCCAGGGGCCGGCGGTAATATCGGTACCAGCTACGCTACCCGTGCTGAGCCCGATGGCTATACCCTTTTGGTCACAATCAATGGTCCTATTGTGACGGCACCCACGTTATATAAAGAGAGCCTCAATTACGATCCCCAGGCCGACTTGCAGCCCATCAGCCTAATTGGGACCAGTCCCAATGTGTTGGTGGTCCCCAGAAATTTTCCCGCTGAAACACTAGATGAGTTCGTTGCTTATGCACAAGAACATCCTGATGAGCTCAACTATGGTTCGGTCGGTGCTGGCAGTGCATCACACCTGAGCATGGCCATGCTAGAACATGCTGCTGATATCGAGTTGACCCACGTACCCTACAGTGGTTTCCCACAAATCCTGAATGCTCTGATTGCTGGCGATATACAGGCGTCATTTATGGTGCCCGGGATCGCAATGCCCCAGGTAGAGGCAGGTAAAATTCGCGCCCTGGCCATCACCAGTCGTGCAGAAAGTCCATTATTACCCAATCTGCCCACTGTCCATGAAAGTGGCTTTGAGGATTTTGAGGCCATCTCTTGGAATGCCCTCTATGTCCCCAAAGGCACCCCCGATGAAATCGTCGAGCGTTTGAACACGTTATTAGCAGAGATCATGCAAAAAGACGAGGTAGTGACTCGATTAAACAGCCTATATTTCACGGCCGAGTCCTCGACCCCTGAGGCGATGGATGAGCGCGCCGAGACTGAAAAGGCGACTTGGGACGAGGTCATCGAGCGCTTGCAGCTCTCGTTAGACTAGGCCCTGCCTCATGCTCTGGCTGGGCCCTGCCCCGTGCCCTGGCAGTGTTTTTTTATTAAATGCTGCCAGCGTAGCCTTGTTGTCGCCAAGCCTCATACACAGTAATAGCCACTGCGTTGGATAGATTTAAACTGCGTTGCTGAGGTCGCATGGGCAGACGGATGCGCTGTTCGGGTTCAAAATGCTCTAAAAACTGTGCACTGAGGCCTGCCGTTTCATTACCAAATACAAACACATCTCCGGGCAAAAAACTCATCGCATCAATCCGCCTAGCACCACGCGTAGTTAATGCAAAATGACGTTTTGAAGGGCTACCCGTGGCGGCCAAGGCAGTAGCTAAATCGGCATGCACCTGGACGCGCGCCCATTCGTGATAATCTAGCCCAGCGCGCTTTAATTTACTGTTTTCCAGCACAAAACCCAGTGGCTCGACCAGATGCAACTGGGCACCGCTGTTAGCGGCCATGCGAATCACATTACCTGTATTCGGTGGGATTTCTGGTGCCACCAAAACTATATGAAAATCCTCGGTCATCAGTCCTACCGTTTTATTCACCACATACATAAATGCTCATAAGCGGCCTTAGTTATGAGGCACGCGCGCAAACACAGCAACCCACACCGAATGTGCCCCTGCTTGACTGCAGGCCTGTGCTGCTGCCTGCAAAGTAAAACCAGTGGTCATCACATCATCCACCAACACGACTTGTGCGCCGCGTACTCGGGTGCTGGCTAAAAATGCTCGTTGCCGATCATAACGCCGTTGTCGTCGTGTACGCCATTTTTGCGCCTGCTGTGCCTCAGGTGCGGCCTTTTGCCAACGCAACGCATGGACCAATCTAGCTTGTTTAACCTCGGGCACTGCAAAACGAGCCAACTCGCAAGCCTGATTAAACCCCCGCGCTTGCAATGCATCTGAGCTGGCCGGAATGGGTACCCACAACGTAGGGCCCACAGGCCGCGGGGCTTCGAGTTTATTCCAAGCCTGTCCAAGCAGCTGCCCCATGGGCTTTGCCCATTGCCAGCGCAGCTGCATTTTGAGCCCCTGAATCCAATACATCCAAGGCTGTTCATAATCCACTACCGCCACTGCACGCTGCCAGCTACGTGGCAAACGACGGCAATCCCGACACAACGAAAAAGGCAACCCTCGGCGACTTGCAGGGCTAGAAACTGGCGGCATCGCCCTCGTTACCCTCCGTGCTCGTGCAAGCCTCACTGCAGGTGTCGCTGCCAAACGTTGTTGGCAACGCCAGCACCGAGGCACTGCATCCCAATCGGTCCGCATGGCCTGTCGACAGGCGCTACAAACCGACCCGCTATCACTGCCCAGGCGGCATAGCACGCACACGGTATTTAGCCATTCTGCTAGTTTCCTGAGTCCTTGCGTGGGTTTTTGGAGCATCCATTGATGAATACTCATACGTGGATTTACGTGTACAGAATGCCAACCTTGATTACAATGGAAACCCCTTTGGTGATTTTTAAATCGCGCCCATTGCACAGGATTCTGGCGATAATGACGCAGATGCTTTATCAACTTTTTTATTCCATAGTTTTTTATTTTCATGTCCGAGCCTAAATCTCTACCCATCAACAGTAACCACGTCATCCAGCAATTCAACCGGCGTGCACCCTTGGATGCGCAGCAGTTTTTATACGGTGAGATTGCCCTGCGCATGCTTTCACGACTGAGCTACATCAAATACACCCCCAAGCGTGTACTCGATGCTGGTTGTGGTGCTGGACACGGGATAGAAATGCTGCGCGGCCAGTATCCAGAAATGCAATACACCGGGGTGGATCACAGCCCTATCCTCTTGGAAACAGCCAAAGAACGGCACAGCAGTCAACCCAGTTTATGGCAAAGGCTGCGTCGGCAACCACAGCTGCCCCTGGATTTCGTACAAGCAGATATGGCTAAAACCCTCCTACCCCCAGAAAGTCAGAACTTTATTTGGTCTAATTTGGCTTTACATTGGCACCCTGAACCTCATCGTGTGTTCTCGGAATGGCGTCGTTTGCTGGTCCCCGATGGTCTGTTGATGTTTTCGGCGTTTGGTCCCGCCTCTTTAAGGGAATTGCGCGATGCCATCGCAGCCGCTGATCTGCCCCTAACTGGGCTACCTTTTGTAGATATGCATGATTATGGCGATCAGCTCTTAGAAAATGGCTTTTATGACCCGGTGATGGACCAAGAAACAATCACATTGACCTACCAAACCGCAGAGAAACTGCTCAAAGATGTCTGGGTGTTAGGCGGTAATCCCGTCCTGGGTCGCCACAGCGGTGGGCTAAGCCGTCACCAGCGTGACCTGCTCTTGCAAGCACTCAATGCGCAACGCCATATGGATGGCAGCATTCATCTGACTGTCGAGGTTGCCTACGGACACGCCTGGCGGGCCGCTGCGCATCGTCACAGCAGCGGCGAGGTCAGTATCCCTATCTCGAGCATCAAAAGAAGAAAGAAAGACGACGAATTATAAAACAGGCCCCTAGCTGACGAGCTCCTACACAGGGCACTGCATCATATACAGACATATAGGCATATGAGAGGGCAGATGAGGCGTACGAAGCTCAGGGGAAGGCAGGAGGACCCAGGTGAGCGATAGAAGGACTCAGGAAAAGGTATGAGTCGCAAGGGGGCTCTAAAAGGCCAGAGAGCAGGCAGCCGCCGTACCTACTTAGGCATACGAGTCATATGAAGCGCGTATGGCGTGCCTGTATTGTTTAAACAAAGAAAAAGCGCACCACCCCATCAGACCATAAGGACTGTGGTCGATGCGCTCATTAAATTAGGATTTTTGTTGTTGCCTTTTTTGAGCCTCGCGGCGGCGTGCCGAAGCGTCAATGCCTAATTGCTTGAGCTTGCGGTACAAGTGCGTGCGCTCGAGCCCGGTGCGCTCGGAAATGCGGGTCATGCTGTAGTTCTCGCGCTCGAGGTGGTATTCGAAATAAATGCGCTCAAACTCATCACGAGCCTCACGTAGGGGCAGATCCAAAGAAATCGTCCCTAAATAAGATTCATTTTGCGCAGTTTGTACCAGCATATTGTCTGGAGGCGTTGCTGCCTCTGGGGCAGTGGCCTGGCCTGCGGGGCTGGCTGCTGTAGTCGTCGGTGCGGCGCCAGCTGGGGCGGCTGCCGTTTTTTGTGCGACTGCCTGAGTAGGGATGACTTTTTTCTCGAGCCCATCTTTGACTGCTTCGAGCAGTTTTTGCATGGCAATGGGCTTTTCCAGAAAGTCTACGGCCCCTATCCGTGTGGCCTCTTTGGCGGTATCCACCGTAGCGTGCCCACTCATCATGATTACGGGCATGTCCAGTAATCCCTGGGTAGCCCATTCCTTTAATAAACTCACCCCATCGGTATCCGGCATCCAAATGTCCAACAATACCAAGTCAGGGCGTCGCTCTTGCCGCGCAGCACGTGCCTGGGCAGCATTTTCTGCTACCTCGACGCTATGCCCTTCTTCGTACAGGATTTCGGACAATAACTCACGGATTCCTATTTCGTCATCTACTACCAGAATTCTGGCCATACATCTTTCCTAATTGTTCAGGCGGTAGTCTCGCCTTTGTCTAATTCTTCGGTATTTGTTTTGCTAAGCTCAAAACGCGTAAACAGGATGGATATGCGTGCCCCACCCTCTTTGCGATTAGAAATATCGATACGCCCGCCGTGCTCTTCGACAATTTTGCGTACGATTGCCAACCCCAAACCAGTGCCCGTGTCTTTGGTGGTGATGTAAGGCTCGAATACACGGGCGAGCAATTGCTCGTCAAATCCTGGGCCATTATCACTAATCACCAAGCGCACACCCTCGGTACGGCTACCCCCCTGGGCCGGACGCCATGCAGTGCGCACGACAATACAGGGCTGCTGGGTATCGCTCAAAGCCTCGACAGCGTTGCTAAATATATTGTGCAGCACCTGCCGTAACTGTGTTGGATCTCCGGCTACGGGAGGCAAATCTGATTGTAAACTAACTTGCAAATTAACTTTTTGCAAGGCATTTACTACCTTTTGCTCGTCAGGGTCCCACCCATATAAGCTTAACACCTCGTTAATCAACTCGTTGATATCTAACAGCTGCATCTCAGTAGCTGGTTTACGTGCATACTCGCGGAAATCTTCGACCATCTTTTTCAGCGATGCAACCTGATTAACAATTGTCTGTGTCGAACGCTGCAGCATGGCCGCATGCTTTTCATCCAAATGATCAGCCAGACGCAATGCGAGTCGTTCGGCCGACAGCTGAATAGGGGTCAATGGGTTTTTGATCTCGTGCGCCAAGCGTCGAGCCACCTCGCCCCAGGCAACCAATCGATTAGCTGAAATAATATCACTAATATCATCAAAAACCACTAAATAGCCACTGGGCACCCCTTCGATCAATAGTTCCGTCCCGCGTGCGAGTAAGGTTACCGAGTGTTCCTCGCCCAGTAATTGAGAAGGTGCGGATATGGGTAGCTCGAACTGTTGTTGCCAGTGGCGGCGCTCGGAGCCCATAGCCAAGTGATTATCAAATGCCCCCTGTACCTGAGCAGCAAAGGCAAACACCCCATCCTCGGCAGCGAGCTCTTGGCCCTGATATTGACCCAAATCCGTTTGTAGAATCTGTTCCGCCCCTTGATTATATAAACTTAGTTTAAAGTGTTCATCAAAGACCAGAACACCTGCGGACAGATTACGCAGTACCGCTTCTAAATAAACATTGGTGCGCTCTAGTTGAGCACGATTTTCTTCGACCTGCTGACGGGCCTCGTCCAGCTGTCGAGTCATCACGTTAAATGACCGCGTCAACTGGCCAATTTCGTCATCACGCTGGGTTTCTGGCAATGGCCTATAATCGCCCACCCCAACCGCCTGCGTACCACTGGCCAATGTCAACAACGGTCGCACTAAACGGCGAGACAGCCCGATAGCAGCGACCACAGCAGCAAATAAGGTCACAATCAAGGCCAAGGTCAACGTAATACTAAATAAACGTTGCAGGCCATCTCGGGATAGCGCTAGTTCTTGGTAGTCGCTATAGCCCTCTTGGACCAAACTGGCCTGGCGCGCCAAAGCCTCGGGTACCACCTCGGTCACCTGCAGCCAGCGTTTATCTGTGGTTTTTCCTAATTGCCCTAATGAATGCTCGCGGGCAGGCAAGGGCAAAACGACCCGTAGGCGTAGCTGCCCCTCGCGATTATCTGAGCCCTCATCGACCTCTATAGCTTGGTATTCATTGCTGACCCGCAGGTGATTGAGGACCTGCTGCGAGGGCATTTCAGGCAATAATGCATCCAGTCGTGACGAAGCAGAAGAAAAGGCCACCAGACGGCCGCCGCTAGTAAAAACCAGCGCCTCGGGAACGTCGGCCTGCTCGCGTAAATTACCCAGGCGCCAGGACAGCTCGCCCGATTCGTGTTCGAGGCGGCGCGCTAAGCCACGCCCCCGCTGGCGCAAATCGGCCAACTGCGCGTCCAGAGCCTCACGCCCCAGATTGATCCCGGCCTCAAGCGCCGAATCCACCCGTACATTAAACCAAGACTCAATAGAGCGCGACATAAATTGCACTGAGAGTACATAGATCAAAATACCAGGCAAGATACCTAGAAAGGTAAAATACAAGGCAAAGCGCGCTGTCATGCGCGCCCCAAACTGTCGCCGTCGGGTCTGCCGCCAGAGCCGGAAACTAAGAATTAATACCCAAGTCAGTAATGCCACTGCTAATACAGCAGTGACGATTAAAAGCACATCATATTGCTCGGCAAAGCGCGATGCGTTGCCTGTTGACCAAGCCAGTAACACCAGCAAAGCCACAGCACTAAAAGCCGCTACAGTGAGTGCGATACGCAGCACCCAGCGAATTAATCGCGGTGCTTTGCGGCGGAAATTGAAAACTGAAAATCGTGCCATGGGGTTTCCAAGGACCAGTTTGCGCGGTTTAATAAATCGACCTGAAAGGGACGAGCCAGCAACGACGAATCGAGACGTAATCTAAAGCGAGCAGTATACTTTTTGCCCGTACGCAATTCAGAAACATCGCCAATGCGCCAGTGATGTATGCGCCGCAAGGCCAATAACGCATCAGTTAGAGACTCTTCGGGGCGTAATAAATCCCCCGTACCAATGCGCCATTGCCGCGTTAAAGGACTATAGACCAGCTTCCAAGTCCGTTCAGCGGTGAGGACATTTTTATCAAACCACCACCAACGTTTCTCGAAGACCTCGAGATCGGCTGTGAAGTATAAAGGGACCCCTTTGGCAGCGGCCTCTTTGAGCTCAGGACTGAGGGTGAAATCGACCTCGGCATCCAGGTACAAACCGTCATCACCCGCAGCTGCATCTTGTTCTTGGGCGGCATAGATCTCAACGCTTTTGACGCGCTCATCAGCCTGTGCAGGTAAAGCAAACCAGGCACCCAAAAGCACGAACAGCACACTGAAACTCAAAAGCCAATGGACGCCTCGCACCTTCAGCACCTAGCCCTCCTTTTGTAGCAGCGCATAAAAGAAACCATCCCCTCCGCGTGATTCTGCGGACTCGGGAGTCGGCAACAACTGACCCGGTGCCGATAAGCGGCGGGCGTCAGTGTGATCCTGTAAAAACCGCTCGATCTGTTGTTCACCCTCGGCGGGAAATACCGAGCAAGTCACATAAAGAAAATGCCCACCAGGCTTGAGCAACGACCACAAAGCCGAGCAAATAGATGCCTGCAGCCGAGCTGTTGTCTTGATGTCGGTAATGCGTCGCAACCAACGAATATCAGGATGACGGCGCACCACCCCCGAGGCCGTGCAAGGCACATCGGCCAAAATAGCATCAAAAAGACGCCCCGACCACCAACCATCAGGCTGAGCGGCATCTCCGGCCACGATCTCAACCCCAGGGTGCTGTAGGTCTAAACGTTGTAAGTTGTCACGGACCCGCTCTAGACGCTGGGCATCGGCATCGACCGCTACGAGATCGATATCATATAACTCGAGCAGGTGAGCAGCCTTGCCGCCAGGAGCTGCGCAAGCATCCAACACATAGTCGCCGCATTGGACGGGTAATAAATGAGCAGCCAATTGCGCATGGCCGTCTTGCACTGAAAACCAGCCCTGCTCAAACCCTGGCAGTGCCGTAACTGGTGCATTTTTTTGTAAAACAACGGTCTCTTGGCCTGGTGAGTAGGCGTCAAAACCGGCTTGCTCTAGGTGCTGCAAATAATCATCGACCGAGCACTGGCGGCGGTTGACCCTAAGCGTCAAAGGCGCAGGAGTATTGGATTGCAGCAAGATAGAGCGCCATTGCTCGGGGTAGGCTTGCTGTATCTCGTGGACCCACCAATAGGGAAAATTCCACACAGCAGTGGCCTGGGTAGCAGCCTTTCTGAGTAGTTCTTTGCGCTCGCGCTGATACTGCCGTAACACCCCATTAATAAAACGTTTATGAAAACGCAGCTTGAGCCGATTAGCCGCACGTACGGCCTGATCCACCACTGTATGCGGCGCGTATACCGGCACCTGGGCGGGGCGCTGTGCTGCACGCGGGCGCACCCCAGCGGTACCGCTATCCCCCCACCGAAGGGCGGCCTCGAGCAGGATCAAACCATGCAATAAATGTGCATATAACAAAGGCTTTTTGGGCTTTTTAGGGACCAACAACTGGCCGACCTCTTGAGCCCAACCTAACTGTCGCAGCGCATAAAAATCATGCGCCAGCACAGCGGCATGGATCGCCGATGGTGTCGTCGCCAAGCACTGAGTTAACGAGGTCCCAGACAACACAGCATTGATGTGCTGCGCCGTCATTTGCATGATCTCGGCGAGTGGTGGCGAAGCTGGAGAAGGAGATTGCGAGGTGATTTCTGTTTCCTGCACTGCTACAACCATAAAAAGTGAAGTCCTCTCATTTTACAGAAAAACAAACCTCAAGTCCGCAGCTCTCTCTGAGGTTGGTTGTATTTGATTTTTCAGCATTGGGGTTTATCATCAGAAAGTACACGATCCACCAGGCTGACCCATAGGGTCTGTGCGATAAACTCGGGCAGCCATCACAAAACAATCACGATAAAGAGAGCACCAAGATGACTATTTATCAGTTTGAAGAGTATTCCCCCGAAATTGATGACAGTGCCTATGTCGCCGAGGAGGCGGTCGTCATTGGCCGCATTAAATTAGGCCCCAACACCAGTATCTGGCCCTGCGCTGTTTTGCGCGGTGACAATGAACCCATCACCCTAGGTGCGGGCAGCAACGCCCAAGATGGGGCTGTCTTGCACACTGACCCAGGCTATCCTTGCACCATCGGCGAGGATGTCACCATTGGGCATCAGGCCATGCTGCATGGCTGCACCATCGAGGATGGTGCCCTGATAGGCATCCAAGCCATCGTGCTCAACGGCGCGGTAATCGGCAAAGAGAGTCTCGTCGGTGCGGGTGCTTTAGTCACCGAGGGCAAGGTTTTCCCACCCCGCTCGCTTATTTTAGGTAGCCCTGCCAAAGCAGTGCGCGAGCTCACCGACGAAGAGGTCCAGGGCATGCAGCGCAACGCCGATACCTACCGCAAGCGCGCCCAAGCCTTTAAAAAAGGTCTCAAAAAACTATAGTCAGTTTGCCGCTAGAGCCAACATCAATAAAACTGTCCCGGTTTAGAGGTGGATACACGACGCCCTGACCTAAACTGGGACAGTCCTTATTAAATACCGCCCATCAGCATGTACTTCATGACCATGTAATCATCCAGCCCATGGTAAGAGCCTTCGCGCCCAATACCAGATTGCTTGACACCACCAAAGGGGGCGGCCTCGTTAGAGAGAATGCCGCTGTTAATACCGACCATGCCGTACTCTAAAGCCTCGGCCACACGCCAAATACGACCGATATCGCGGCTATAAAAATAGGCCGCCAGGCCATAAATAGTGTCGTTGGCTTGTTCAATTACCTCTTCGTCAGTACGGAAGCGGAATAGTGGTGCGAGCGGACCAAAGGTTTCCTCTGAGGCGACCTTCATCTGGGCCGTCACACCAGTGATGATGGTGGGTTCAAAAAACAATCCGCCCAGCTCGTGCGCCTTGCCACCAGACAAAATGTGCCCCCCTTTGCTGACTGCATCATCAATATGCGCTTGCACTTTTTTAACCGCATTTTCATCAATGAGCGGTCCTTGTAGGACACCGTCCTCCAGGCCATTACCCACCTTTAACTGCTGCACGGCGGCGGCGAGCTTTTCAGCAAAAGCATCATACACGGCATCATGCACATAAATACGGTTGGCACATACACAAGTCTGACCCATGTTGCGATATTTACTGGCAATCGCTCCTTCGACCGCTGCGTCCAAATCAGCATCATCAAAAACGATAAAAGGTGCATTGCCGCCCAACTCGAGCGAGACTTTTTTAATCTGCGGAGCGCATTGACCCATCAACATGCGCCCAACCTCGGTTGAACCAGTAAAGCTGAGCTTGCGCACGGTGGGATTGGAGGTCATCTCGCCACCAATGGCCGATGCAGAACCCGTCAAGACGGAAAACACACCTGCGGGAATACCCGCCTCTTGGGCGAGCACCGCCAGTGCTAATGCTGAATAAGGGGTTTGAGCTGCAGGCTTGACCACGATAGAGCACCCAGCGGCCAATGCAGCCCCGGCCTTGCGCGTAATCATGGATGAGGGGAAATTCCATGGCGTGATGGCAGCACAGACGCCAATGGGTTCTTTGGTCACGACAACACGACGATCGCCTGCGGGACCAGGAATCACATCGCCATAAGCGCGCTTGGCCTCTTCGCCATACCATTCAATATAAGAAGCCCCATAAGCGATCTCACCCCGTGCCTCGGCCAATGGCTTGCCCTGCTCTAAGGTCATCAGACGCGCTAAATCCTCTTGGTGCAGCATCATTAAATCAAACCAGCGTCGTAAAATTTGGGCGCGCTCCTTGGCAGGCACACGACGCCATTGTTGAAATGCGTCTTGAGCTGCTGCAATTGCACGTCGGGTCTCATCAGCGCCCATATCAGGGACAGTCCCTATTAGCGCACCGGTAGCTGGGTTGGTGACCTCGATGGTCTGGCTGGAATCCGCATCCACCCACTGCCCACCCAAATACGCCTGTTCGCGCATGAGATCCTTGCGTTGTAATTGATCCATGAATAATCCTCCTGTCATTTAACTGCTTGTGCGCACTTTTTTGCCAAGTTTAAAAAAAAATACTAGGCTTTATTAATAACACAGTTTCAACCCTACAAGACAAACGAGGCCTTGGTTTTACGACTGGTGCCGCAGTTTGTCCTGCCTTTTAAAGGACCCCCTCATGCAATACGTAGACATCAACACTTTTGATGGTAAAAATATGCGCGGTTTATATTGCCCCGCACAAACCGATGACCCCCGCAACGCTCCTGGCATTGTGCTCATCCAAGAAATCTTTGGGATCAATGAGGCCATGCAAGCGTTCTCGCGCATTTGGTCAGCCCATGGCTTTAATGTGCTATGCCCAGATTTGTTCTTTCGCCAAGAACCCAACCTCGTTCTCGACCCCAGCATCCCGGCCGAGTTTGAAAAAGGGGTGCAACTCATGCAAGGCATGGACCTTGAGCACACCCTCAATGACTTGGAAAGCACACGCGCCCACTTAGCCACAGCTATCGGCCATGAAAACATCGGTGCCATCGGCTACTGCTTGGGCGGCCGTTTGGTCATCCAAATGGGAGCCCAAGGGCTGATCAAAGCTGCGGTCAGTTATTACGGTGTCAACCTGGAAAAAGTACTG